>Ga0209673_1000285_pt1 | contig 94731 bp, 101 predicted proteins | sample AraplaCol_mMS_r2_2_FD_184274 | JGI IMG/M metagenome (GOLD analysis project Ga0209673, IMG submission 184274) | Arabidopsis root microbial communities from North Carolina, USA - plate scrape MF_Col_mMS_r2 (SPAdes) (version 3) | ecosystem: Host-associated > Plants > Roots > Endosphere | place...
CCGGTACGCCGTCGGCGGGAATGACCTCGAAGCTCAGGCCATCGCGCTGGGCGCGGCTTGCCGTCTGGCGAAGGTTCGCCCACTTGCCGCCCTTCATCTCGAAGGCGCCGAGATCGGCAACGGCGAGTTCGCCGAGCTTGAAGGCGCGCAGGCCCGCATCGGCGCAGTGCGAAAGCAGCCCCGGAGAGATCTGGTAGAACACCGCGCGGCAACCCGCAGCGCGCGCTGCCTCCACAAAGCTCCAGACGAGTTCGGGAGCGGCCTCCTGATTGCCAATCGGTCCGAACAGCGCGATCCAGGAGCGGCCCTGGCGGCCATACATGATGAAGGCATCGCCCTTCTCGGAAAACATGATGCTCTTGTCGGCCATGCGAACGAGATTGGCGTCGGCGTAATCCTGCGCCTTGACGATATCGACGGCGCGCTGCAGCGCCTCTTCTGTCGCCGGTTCCGGCCGGAAGGTCGCCGGGCGCAGCAGGCTGAAGATCGCGATCGCCGAGGAGATGATGGTGATGCCGAGCACGGCGCGCAGGCCGCGCGGCGCTTCGGCGGCAAATTCGAACTGCCACCAGAGCTCGTTGCTGTATTCGACGTCGCGATAGACGAACAGCAGGATGACGACCGCGCCGACACAGATGACGGCAATCGCCATCAGCCAAGCCGCCGTCAGCGTCTGGTTCAGGAGCGAGGCATGGCGGGTGAAGAGCCGGCGGCTGACGAACAGGCTGAAGATCAGGATCGCCAGGAAGACAGCCTCGACAAGCGCGATCGCCTTCAGGAGCGACAGCGCCAGCGCCAGCACGGCCGAGACCACCGAGACCAGCCACGCGCCGTCGAGACGCTGGCCAAGACCGCGGGCGGCGACAACGAGCGCCAGGCCGAACAGGCTCGACAGGAAATGCGCGCCTTCGACGATCGGCAGCGGCAGGTAATTGGCCAGGAATTCGAGGTTTTCGTCTGGCGTCGGCGTGACGCTCGAGAAGATCAGCATGACGCCGAGGATCAGCGCAAAGGCCGACAACAGCTGCGGCGTCAGGCGCCCGCCGATGCGACGGATGCTCGATGCGGCCGGATGATCGACAAAGCGGCGAAGCTCGGTCAGCGACACCGCAAGCACCGCGATCAGCAGCGGCAGCACATGATAGATCAGGCGGTAGAGAACCAGCGAACCGAGAACCGCATCGATATTCACCGCGCTGCCGAGCGAGGCAATGATGACGGTTTCGAAAACGCCGAGACCGGCCGGAACGTGGCTGAGAACGCCGAGACCGACGGCGATCGCATAGACCGCGAGGAAGACCGGCCAGCTGATCGCCGTCTGCGGCAGGAGAACGTAGAGAACGGTCGCCGACGCCGCGATATCGAAGGCGGTGACGAGGAACTGGCGCGACCAAGTGCGCGAATCCGGCAGGCGGACGGCGATCGGGCCGAGATTGACGGCCCGGCCATCGCGGCCGAGATAGACGACGAACCCGAGCCCCGCCAGGATCGCACCGGCGATAATCCGCAAAAGCAGCGCATTGGTATTGATCAGCGGTCCGATTTCATCGGCGATGATCATCAGCGCGATTGCCGCGACGCTGGCAAGACCGAGACCGAAAGACAGCGTCACGAAGGCGATGACGCGGCCGATATCTTCGGGCGTCAGGCCGAGGCGCGAATAGGCGCGATAACGGATCGCGCCGCCGCTGAGCGCGCCGAAACCGGCAGTATTACCGACCGCATAGGCGCTGAAGGCCGTCAGCGCCACATGCGGAAAGGGCAGCTTCTTGCCGATATAGTCGATGGCGTTCAAATCATAGAAGATCAGCGCGAAGAAGCTGAGACCGGTGAAGAGAAGCGCGAGAAGGATCGAGCTGACACGGGTATCGGCCAGCGCCTCGACGACGTCGTCATAGCGTACTTCATCCGTAAGCTGCATGATGGCATAGCCGACCATGCAGAACAGGACCAGCGTCGCGGCTGCCACGAGCTGCGTGCGATATCGCCGGAGAAAGCCGCGAAACCCACCGGCCTCTTCGCTTTCCATCTCTTCCAGACTGTTCTGACTCGCCATGTTACCCCTCTCGGTTGCGGTGGCCGCCGCTATCAAAGCTGCGTTTTAAGACACCGGCATCAGGATTCAACGGGTCCGTCGTCAAAAGGGCCGCATTTATGGGGTAATCACAAACGTCGGCCGATTGAGCGAAACTTTCGATGATATGCTTGGGCCGGTCAACAACCGATCTATCGGTCAGATGTCCTGACCCTGGGTACGCTCCGAGGACTTCGTTGATTGTCCTTCCCTGGTCGTATCATGGTCTACGAAGCCATAGCGGCCCGCCAATCTCGGGAAGGACCAGCGAAATTTAGTGGCTTTGCACCAATCTCTGTCACTATGTCTGGCGTCTAAGGTCGGTTATTCGGGTGCCGTCCTCCATGTACGGCCTTTCTCCCCGCAAACAGACAAATTGCACTCTCATGTATGCCGATTTTGCAAGGCAGCCTGTTACAATGACGTCACGACGGATAGGAGCCCCACTTCTCCACCTGCTTGTGACCTACAGCCGGCGAGTCTTCAAATGGTGGATATTAGTTCTGCTGAAACCTGTTGGCGCTTGTCAAACGGGAGCGCCTTGTTACTGCGTCAAGCTGCGCCAGATTTTCGGCCCAGGGGCTGGCGGGAACCTTCAAGATCTGGTTCACCGGCAGTCGCTTGATTAGGATCGACCTTTGGTAAAAAATCGAGCACCGCTTTTCCGTGGATCGTAAAGCGGTTCTTTTTCATGAAGTGCTACTTGGGCCACCGCGATCGGCGCATTCCTCGCGGTGGCCTTTTTGTATACATGATAAGCCGGCGGTAACGTCGAGGCCTTCCGAGCGCCGGTGTCTGTAGCGAGCCGAGCAGGTTTCAACGAGACGGCCGAGATCTAATTGCAGCGCGCTCTCCTGATGTGTTCGCGATTTTGATCCCGTTGACGAACAGCGGGCCCTGGGGCGATGGGATCTTGGTTGGAGGCGGTCGGTGACAACGAAGGCTATTAATCCCGTACTGCGATAAGCCTGCGTGCTTTGTTGCAACACCCTGCTGCGCGCGTGACGCTCATGGCGCTGGTATGGATGGACGGCCGTGTACGGTAGCGAACACTCGACATCACCCGCAGAAGGTGTACGTTGCTCTCCGGCAAGTGATTTGAACCCAGTTGCCACTGAGATCGCCCTGCAAACCCCAGGCTTCAACCCAGCCCCATCCGTGGGGCGATCTCCTTTGAGGTGTGCCAGAGCACTTACATTTGCAACCGTGTTAATTGCGCCTCAGCGGCATCTCCAAGACTGCTTCGGGCAAATGCCATCTTGCATGCGGAGCGGGGGCCTTGAGCGACACTGGGAAACCTGCTGCCTGCAATGGAGGTTTTGCGATTACCAAATCGCACAGGTTTCTTTGAGCCGATCTGAGTGCATGCAAAAAGGTCAGCGCTGAATGCTAACTTGGACGCCGCTGCCCTGCCGAAACGCTCTGCGATGGCTCGGTACCATCGAGATCCTGCGGACACCGCTGCGTGGTCCCGCGCCGACCGACTTCTGGTAGCTGGCTCTCAATGACGTGAGACGGTCTCCACTTCGCTTGACAACGCCTATAGTCAAAGAGGTGGGAACGCTCTTGCATCGACTGAAAGAGCCTGACCCCCGATCGTGTCACCAACAATCAGATGCCGATGGCCAGACACACCGAACGTCTGTCGGTTCCGCAGGCCTAAAGAAATGCCCGCGCGAGGGCGGCGCGCGGACTTCGCTAGACACTGCCGACGGGTTGTCGAGGCGAGGCGGAGCCGAACGCGTGCGATTGGGTTTCCCTTCAAAAAAATCCGAATTCGCGTCTCGGGCGATAAAGCAGTTTTTGCTTGCTCGCAAAACTGATCATGTCGTGCAGCACATCTGCATCCGCCTTCTCCTCAAAGAGCGGGGCCATGTTCATCACGCTGTCGGTTCTTCCTCGGGGTCTTTCTGGACAGCCCGCCCCAGCGGAAATGACCGATGACCTGCCCCAAAAGGTTGATCTGCAACAGCGCTACCGAAAGTGCCGGGCGCTCAATCCTGCTAGCTTCCGCCACTTACGCCGCGCCACGTGCCGAGCTCGTCTGATGGCCGTCTGATCGGATGCAGCAATTCACTAAGCGGTTGCAAGGCTTTCTGCAAAGCGCCTATAGACACGAAGCGCTGAAGAAGTCGGACGTTGACCGATGCTTTGCGCCGCAACTGCACGCCCAACAACAAAAATGTCCATCATGCATCCAGATCTGATTGAAAAGTCGAAACTTCTCTCTGCCATGGCCAACCCGGTCCGCCTGAAAATTCTTTCGATCATTTCCAACGAGGAAATCCGAGTAAGTGAACTGGGTGAGCGACTTGAAATCAGCCAGTCAGCCTTATCACAACATTTGTCGATCCTGCGGGAGGGCGGGCTTGTCGTCACCCGCCGTGAGGCGCAGAGCATCTTTTACTCAACTGGCCACCCGGGTGTGTTGAAGCTCTTGCGGTCGTTGAAGGACATCTATGCCGCACCCATGTCAGAATAAGGTGCACAAAAAGTCCGGATCTTCGCGATTCGCCGCCTTGAAGTTGTTATGCGAGATGGCATTCTCACCTGGAAATTTTGGTGGTGGGGATGACGGACAGCTTCGAATTTTCGACGTCGATTACGACCGAGCGCATGCCTGACCCGGGCCTCTTCACCTGGGACCTTTCTAGCGATCTTGTCTATGCCGACAGCGCCGTTGCGTCGCTTTTCGGGCTAGACCCGTCCATGACGGAGAGGGGGCTTCCTATCAGAACCTACCTTGAGCGTGTGCACCCTGACGACCGGGCGTCATTGGCGAAGCAGATCAGCGATGCAATCATCGCGGAGCATCCCACGGAGCAATTTTACCGCACGCTGGGCTTGCTGGGAAAGTACAATGCCGTGCGCGCCTTCGGGCGTTGCTTTCGAGACAAAACCGACAATCCCGTCCACTATGCCGGAGTGGTGATACCCGCACCGTCCACAGGTCAGGTCACCAGCAACTGAAGCCGGGGAGATTGGTCGAGGATGTGCAGTTGGCCAGAACTCAATTTGCTCCAAATCCCGACGCAATAAGAGCTTCTCTAAGGTCTTCAACCTTGAACGGCTTCGTCAGCCTGGGTAGATCCGGTGCGATCCCCTCGACGTCGGCATATCCAGAGACGATCAGGCAAGGCAGATTAGGCCGCAGCAGCTGAACACGCCTCACAAGTTCGACCCCATCCAGGCCCGGCATCAAGTGATCCGTCACGACGAGCTTTAAATCTGCGATGCTGTCGAGCGATGCCAACGCAGCCTCGCCGTTGGAGGCTTCAACGACATCAAAGCCGATCTCCTCAAGCATATCGGCCGCGCTGATGCGAACAAAATCTTCATCGTCGACGAGCAGCACCGTCCCTCGATGGCCGATCGACGTCGTGCTGCCGGGGTCATTGGTCGCAAGACTGACAGGGGCGTCAGCGGCCTCTGGTAACCAGAGCTCAATATTCGTGCCAACACCCAGCCGGCTGAAGATGCGGATGCCGCCGCCAAGTTGCTGTGCAAGGCCGTGCACCATTGAAAGGCCCAGTCCGGTTCCCTGTCCTAAGCCTTTGGTCGAGAAGAATGGCTCGATTGCACGCGCTCGGACCTCATCACTCATTCCCTCGCCGGTATCGGCAACAGAGATAACGACGTAGCGGCCAGGCTTCAGATCTTCAGGCTTCTGCGGATGGATTTCGCGAGCGCTCGCGCTGATGCGCAGCGTGCCGCCTGTCGGCATGGCGTCCCTGGCGTTCACGGTGAGGTTCAAAAGGGCCATCTCGACCTGATTTTGGTCGGCTCGGGCCGCCGGAAGGTCCTGGCTTGCGTCAATGACAACCTGGATCTGAGGGCCAGTCGTGCTCCGGATTAACTCTCCCATCCCGGCGACAAGCGTCGTCACGTCGATCGGTAGCGGCTGCAGCGGCTGGCGCCGAGCAAACGCCAAAAGTCGCTGGACGAGTATTCTGGCGCGCTCGGCCGACTGTAATGCGCCGCCAATCAGTTTGCGCTCGCGATCGGTCCCAATTTGCCTGCGCACCAGCATGTCGAGAGAGCCGATGATCGGGGTCAGCAAGTTGTTGAAGTCATGAGCGACGCCGCCGGTCAACTGACCGAGCGCTTCGACCTTCTGCGCCTGTCGAAGTTGATCTTCCGCCTCCGCCAGGCGCCTTTGCTCCGCCAAGCGCCCTGTGATGTCATACACAATCTGGTAGGCACCGATCTGGCGACCCGCAGCGTTTCGCAGCACGTTGAAATTGAGTTCGAACCAACGCTTGGAATATGCGGTATCTCCGAACTCGTCTACCAGCGTGAACTCCTCGCCGGCGAGCGCCCTCGACCAGGTCCGGCGCACATGCTCGCGATGCTCGGGGAGATGATCGAGCGCCTCTAGCATAGATGCTCCGATGACCGGGTGCACGCCATAGACCTGCTCGAACGCGGTGCTTGCCGCCCTGTTCATCGCCAGCCAACGGAAGTCCTGGTCCGCCACGAAAATGATTGCTGTCGTGTTCTCAACGACATCAGCCAGAAGCTTGCGTTCGGCCAGCCCCTCAGCGACCCGCGCTTCCAGCGTCTCGTTGAGGTCGCGTAGGGCAAGCTCAATCTTTTTGCGCTCGGTAATGTCAATCGCGGTTCCGATCACTCTTAGACAGCGCTCCCCTTCAAATACGCCACGCCCTTTCGCCGCGACCCAGCGGACGACTGAATCTTCCTTGCCAATCGTCCGATACTCCACGTCGTAGACGGCGCGCACAGCGGGATCTGCCGCTGCCGCGTAAGCAGCCGAAATTCGTTCGAGGTCCTCAGGATGAAGACCGCTGTAGTAATCTTGCATCGAAACGGGGACGTCGGGCGAAATGCCAAACATCGCTTTGACCCTGGGCGGCCAAAACAAGGTGTCGGCAACCACGTCCACGTCCCAAAGGCCGATTTCAGCTGCATCGACGGCCAGGCGAAGCTGTTCTTCACTCGCGCGAAGGTTTGCTTCAGAACCCACACGCTCGACATGGGCCCACGATCGCTCCGTGACCTCGCGGATGACCGTCAATTCGTAGTCGGACCATCGATGCGGTGCCTTGTCATGGATTGCCATCAAAGCGGTCAACCGACCGTTTTTCACCAGCGGCATGCAGATCGTTGCAGTGATCCCGATATCCTGGAAGGTTTTCGCCTCCTCGGGCGCGATCTCGGCAAGATTGTCATTGATGATCAGCGGCCGGCCGGCGGCCAGCTCCTGCACCGCTAGAGTTCCGAAATCGGATAGACTGTAGTGCCCGACGATCGAGGGAGACCCCGGTGCGTGCCAGTCACCACGGATGGTGAAGCCATCCTCATCAGGATCCATATCGGCATAGGCGCAGTTTGAGAGGCTCAAATGTGCGCCTACCAGGCGCGTCGTGACGGCGAGAACTTCATCTGCATCATGCAGGCCCGCAACTGCCTGACCAAGTTCGTCCAGGAAGCGGTATAACTCTTCACTCTGCGCCAGGCGACGCTCGGCGAGCACGCGGTGGGTGATATCAAACACCATCGCCAGGGAGCCGATCGGCTTGCCCGCGGCATCTCGTATCGGCAGATATTCGAGGTCCATCCACACCTGCTCAGCTCTGCCATGTCGCCAGAGTTCGAGCTCTTGGCCATGGAAGCTAAGCGGCTCACCACGCAATCCAGCTGCTATCACATGAGCGTTGAAGTCTGCAGCCTCAGGCCAGACCTCAAGAAGTTTTCCGCCAAGAGCTGCGGGGTGACGAGGGCCGCATACGGCTGCATAACCGTCATTATAGATGAGAATGCCTTCCGGTCCCCACAGAACCACCATCGGAACCGGTGACGCTAGCACGGTCTGGACATTAGCCTTCAATTCCGCTGACCATGCCCGGATTGGTCCGAGCGGCGTTAGTCCCCAATCCATCTGTCTGATGGCATCGCCGGCTTCACCACCACCAACGAATGCGTGGCCTTCAAGATATTGTTTCGTATCATCCATTTGGCGAACCTAGCGCGCATCCTGCCCTATGGACAGCATGCGTGCGAAATTATTCTCGGCTGATGGACTTCAGCCGAGCAGCCTCTGCGACGCGGGGATACGGCAAGAACCCGGGGGAGTGGCAGAAGCGGAAAAGGCTCCAGAACACCCTCTTTCGTCGGGGTGTCGAACGATCTCGCACAGAGTACTAAGTCGATCCGATGCCGTGCTACCCGGGGGACGCGATTGCCAAAGTCAATCCGCCGAGCTTGCCGATCAGGCCTGTCGAACCGCTAGCCGCGTTTATCGCTTTCAGTCGCTGCCCCCCGGACTGTTCGACCGGGTCGCAGCTCTTGACGCGACTTGTCGGTGTGGGCGCGCGAGGTTCGATCCGATCGCGGGACGACGACATATGACAACAAAGCGATGGCGAGCGCCAGGCCGGTCGCGGCGAAGATCAGGCGATAGGTTGTTGTTGGCGACAGCGACAGTCCTGCGATCTGCCCGAACACCACCGAGGCTACCGACACGCCCAAGAAGACCAGCGTGTTCAGCACTCCAAGCGCAATGCCGCGCATGTGCGGAGGGATGCGGGCCTGGGCTTCTGTCATGATGAGCGGGTGCACGTTCCCCATAGCATAAAGGAGGGACAGCCCGGCACAGGCTGCAGGGAAACTGCCATCCGGCCCTGCGGACAGCAAGACGGCGCAGATGACGCCCGCGACATAGGCGAAGATCACAATCCTGCGTCCCTCAACACGGGCGAGGACTGCTGGAAGGACGACGCTTGTGACGATGCCAACAATGCTGATCGTGGTGAGGATCTCCCCTGTTGCCGTATGTGTGCCGAAGACGGACGTGACATAAGGCGCAGCCCAAGCATTGCGAAACGTTCCGCCAAGGGAGAGCGTCATGCAGATGGGAACGAGGTAAAGCAGTGGCACAATCGATCTGCGGTGCTCAGCGGCCGGCGCTTCGCTCGCGGCTGAGGGCGTCTTGCCGAGCGTGACGGAAACAGCAATTGCGCTCGCCGCCATGGCTGATGCGGCCGCCCAGCATGCAGATCGCCAGCCGAATACCTCAACGAACCAAGATAGTGGCGAGGCCGAGATCAGCGCGCCCATCGAACCGATTGCGCTGACGGTTGCAGCAAGCTGTCCCGCCTTCGCCGGTGAATTTGTCCGTCCGACATAAAACAGGACACCCATGAAGATCGGCGCGCAACCGACGCCAATCAAAATTTGGCCCATGATCGCCGCCTGGTACCCGGGCGTTAATACTATCAGCGCAGCCCCTGCGGCTCCGCAGGCCATCATCGCTGCCATCGGAAAGCGCACGCCCCACCTGTCAAACGACATTCCGACCGGGATCTGCAGGATCGAGAAAGATGCGAAAAACGCCGATGCGAGCCAGCCGTACTGTTGCGGCGACAGGCCCAGTTCAGCGGTGAGGGCCGGACCGACCACGCCGAAGTAGCTTCTGAAATACATGCTCATGAGGAACGCGGCGGACAGGGCAGGCAAGGACGTCGCTGTCATTTCGGCCTCGTAACTCCGTCCATCCGGCGGTCGGGCTGCTTTTTTGTCGCTGTGTGGCAGGATCAGCCCATTTGAAACGTCGCGCCCTGAAGGGTCGTCTTAAGCGAAAGCAACGAGGACGGCTCTACATGGTTCCGGGCGTTTCCTTTGCCAAAACGAGTGCCAGCAGTGCGCATTCAAGCATCGCTTGCGATTGTGTCAGTGACAGGTGGCGAGTCTCATGTCGCTGGCAGCACGATAGCAGCTAGACATTGGGCAGCGCAGCTACGAGAGGACTTGCCGCGCGGGACCCCCTAATGCCAGCCTTCACGCGTCATGGCGCTCCGCGCCTCGGTTTTGCATCCTCCTGCGCTGTGTTGGAGGACTATTGGGCAGCCGCAAAGGCGGCACAAATGGTCATCCGATGACGGGCATCTCGAACCTGAAAACTGTTGCTTCGGGGCAAGCCGAAGTTCACGTGGTCCAGTACCTGGCAGGCGATCCAGCGATCCTCCGTTACCCTTGCAACGGCGGCAAATCCCATTCCCGTTGTCCTGCACACGACGTCGAGGATGCTTGGCACGGCGGCGATCGACTGAACCGCAGCTATGTCTGATGTAAATGGTTCTGCCACCAAGGACGCTCCTGCATCGAAACGTCACTTTGATTACATTAGGGGCTGTTTTGCAACGAGTGGAAGCCAGAAAACGAGTGACGGGATTAAAGCGGCTGCCGGAACGGCTTTCCGACGGCTCCTCCGCCCTGGCCTTCACGAGACGCTCAGATTGCGGATTTGCCGGTGCCCGCGGACAACACGTCGTAGATATCGGTTGGGCCGGCCAAAGTTCGCCAGCGCAGCGCAGCCTCCGTTCTGTTTGTCACGCCTAGTTTCTTCAGGATGTTGGTCATGTGATGCTTTATCGTCTTCTCCTGGAGGTTCAAGCGAAGTGCTATTTGCTTGTTGATCAGCCCTTCAACGACAAGCCAGATGATATCCCGTTCCCGTTTCGTCAGTCTGTTCTGCAGTCGCGGTCCGCCTGCCGAGATCGCAGCCAGCCGCGAGGACATGAGCGGGGAGATGTAGCGCGCGCCGTTAGCGACTCGACGAAGCGCCTGTGCAAGCTCGCGCAGGCCGACGCCCTTGACGACGTATCCGGAAGCGCCATGGCGAAAGGACGACGCAAGTGTTTCAATCTCTTCAGTTGCGGTCAACATCACTACCTTGGTCTCGGGACTGGCTGCGATAATGCCCCGGATCGCCTCTATAGCTCCACCGCCGGGGATGGTTATGTCAAGCAGAAGGATCGCGGGCCGGTATGTTGCTGCGAGCACCAAGGCGTCCGCCGCACTTTCACCTTGCGCGACGATGATGAGATCGTCATAGCGTGACAGTGCGCTCGAGACGCCTTCCCGAAAGAGCGGGTGGTCGTCGACGATGGCAATGCTGATTGAATTCAAGATGTCCTCCAAGAGCGTCGTAGCGAACGCCTCCCGATTCAAGAAGAGGGTGCGCCGGACATCACCCGGGCGACGTCACGCTCTATGTCGAGACATGTTTCGCAGTATTCTTCGAACAGACCGGCCTCGGAAGGGTTTATCCGCATAAGCTCACGATATTCGACAGCCAGTTCATAAGCCTCGAAGAGCTCAAGCTGCCAAGGGTGGGCAGCGTGCATGATCCTGCTGCGCACTTTCGGCAGACGCATGGCTAGCCGTCGCCTTCCGAGTTCACGACGATGCATTCTTCCAACTCCTCTTCATTGAAAGACTTTAGCACAGGCTTTCAGCGAGATCCCCGGACCATGGTCGTAATCGGAATGGGACTGATGTCCGGGGTGCGGAACCGGGTTTTGTGATCGCCGTTTCTGTTGAGCGGTTGAAAGACCGCGGATAGGAAAGGAGGACAAAATCATGATTACGAAGCTTTTCTTGGGCGCTGTGACAGCCGCAAGTGTGATCGCCGGCGGGGCCTTTGCCCAGTCATCGACCGTTAACGGTGCAGCCGGCGGCGCGGTCACCGGCGCAATCGTCGGCGGACCGGTTGGAGCGGCTGTGGGAGGTGTCGCAGGCGCCGTCGTCGGCACCGCGATCGATCCGCCGCCCGAAAAGGTTGTAACCTATGTCCGCGAAGCGCCTGCTCCCTCGGCCAAGGTTGTTATTCAGGAAAAGGTGGTCGTCGGCCAGCCGCTTCCTGAAACAGTTGTCGTCACACCCGTGCCAGAAAATCCGAAATACTCCTACGCTATCGTCAACGACGAGCGGGTTATCGTCGAGCCGTCGTCGCGAAAAGTAATCCAGGTCATCAACTGACCTTGCGGGAGGCAGCTTCATGCTGTCTCCCAGCATTTGCGCAAAAGTACGTGCAGGGCGGCGGCTGCAATCGACAAGATCGTGCTGAATCAGGGAGTGTGGTTTGCGTGTCGCAGCTCGGCGCGCACAGCCATTCGCGGAAAATCCGAATGTGTGACGTTCGGAAATTGCCGACTTGGCCCGGGCCGATCGTTGCCTGCCTTTAACGATCGCAGCAATTGCGGCTAAGCTGGCCGGTACACGGCTTTCGGCGGGAACGTTTGGTCGTTCATGGTCCGAATCGACAGCTGCTTGATCGATGCATGTGCCGCAGGTCGCAAGCGACGTCTATGCCGTCGCCAGACGATTGGCGACGAAAGCGTTGAACTGCAGGACGTCCATCGGTCGCCCAACGAGGTATCGCTGAAGCTGGTCGCAACCGGCGCAGAAGAGGGCTTCGGCTTGTTTTTCGGTCTCGACGCCTTCCGCCGTGACCGATATGCCTAGAGCATCGGCAAGCGCGACCGTCGCATTCAAGATCTTCAATCCCTTGGGATCGTCCAGTTCCACGACCAGAGATCGATCGATTTTCATCCGATCGAAACCGAACTCCCGAAGGGCACCGATGCTTGCATAGCCGGATCCGAAGTCGTCGAGGGCGAATTTTATGCCGAGCTTCCTGAGGGCTTCCATGCTCCTTTTGGCTTGTTCTGGATTGGCGATCAGCACACCTTCGGTGACCTCGAGCATCAGTCGCCGAGGATCAAAACCAGGTTCGTAAACGATGGCGATGACGTCTTCAGCGAAGCGCGGATTTTTAAGCTGGCTCGGGGAGACGTTGACCGACACGTAAATGCCATTCCACTGCATCGCCGCACCGAGCGCCTGTCTGAGCATCAGTTTGCCGAGATCATCGATGAGACCGGAACGTTCGGCAAGCGGGATGAACACCTCGGGACTTACCGGCCCTGCTTCGGTCCGCCACCGCGCAAGGGCTTCTACGCCTTTAATTTCTCTGGATTTCGAGTCGACCAGCGGCTGGAAGAAGGGTTGCACGTCGCCTGCGGCGATGGCCTTCCTCAGGTGGTCCTCCAGGCCGGTTCGCATCGCTCGGTCCCGGTCGAGCTCTGGCAGATAGGATCCGGCGTGACCGCGGCCATTCTCCTTCACGTGGTAAAGCGCCATATCGGCACGGCGCATCAGCTCCAGCCGATCGCATCCATCCTCGGGAGAGGCAAAGCCGATACTTGCACCCACCTCGATCGTGCGACCATCGATAACGAACTCGCGCTCCATGACTGTCAGGACGCGGGCCGCGACCGTTGACATTTCGCCCGGATCGGTCAGCAGGGCGAACTCGTCGCCCCCCAGCCTTGCGACCGTTCCCTCGGGCACCGCCTCGCGAAGCCGCGCCGCGACGCCTTGGATCAGACTGTCGCCGACGTCGTGGCCCCAGGCATCGTTGACCTCCTTGAACCCGTCAAGATCAACAATCGCCAATGCCGCGGGAAGCTGCCTCTTGTCGAAGGCTTCCGCTAGCCCGGTGCGGTTGGCCAGTCCGGTCAGATCGTCATGGGACGCGCGGAGGCGAAATCTCTCGGCATCGTTCTTGTGCCGGCCGGCAGTGCGAATGCCCACGAGCAACAGTCCGGCGAAAATGCATGCCAAAACCATGGCGGCCGCAATCAAATAGCCATGGACGTGCGCAAAGGCTTGGTCGCCGTGCAGGCGGCTCGGCCATTCGAAATAGGCCACAGCGCGTCCGTCGGGCCCCAGCAGCGGCATGCTGAGCTCTTCCTGCAAAGGCGCGAGCGCCAGTCGACGACCCGTTATGTCTAAGGTCGTTTCGAGCTGGCCGACCACGTCCGGGGTGAGTAACTTCGCATAGACCAGAGTATGCAGTGTCGAGACCTCTGGCCTGCTGTCGTAAGGTTGGATACGATCGGCAGCGACGACATAAAGGCCCTCTTGCGTGGGAATGAAAGCGGTGGACGCAGCCGGTTCGGTTGCCGCAGAATTTGCCACCAGGCGAAGCAGTCCTGCCCCGAAGTCCTTCATCGGGTCGAACGCGATGCCCTTCTTGTAGGCGCTCAAGACGCCGAGGGTGGGCGTTAAGACGATCGCGACGTCGTATAGTGGGTAATCGGCGCTGACTTCCCCCAGTTTTCGTAGGCCCAGGCCGCACCGGCGGGCGACTGCATCCGTAAGTAGGCGTCGTCCCAGATCGCATTGTCGCGTACGGTCGCTCCGAGCCGTGATTGGAAGGACTTGATCGCCGCTCTTGCAGCTTGACCGGCTCGCGCGTCGTCAATCCAGTTGGCGTCCCGTCTCATTTCGCTGAAGGCAATCGTAACGAGCCCGGACAAGATGACGAGGGCGGAGACGAAGGCGAGCGTGCCTAGGGCGGCCTTCGTCAAAAGGATCGGTTTTGGGAACTTTGGTAGCGGCATGAGACGATGGTTCGTTGAAATTCTCAGGACAATCTAGGCCGGGACTGCAAATATTACCTTAAAGGCGCTGCGCGGTAGGGTTGCGTACCGAGCGGCGGGGGTCCGACCGGGCTTCGGCTGCTCATGTGGAAGCAAAGGGGCACTGCGACCTGCTCCAGACGCCAGAGGCCATGGTCCTGGACGATGTGAGTGCTGGTGGAAGTTAGTACTTGATTGCGAAGTTTGGTAGCCATGATTGCTTGGCCATCGCATCGGCTGCTCGAAGTCGCCGGCCAGCTGTGTGGGCATCTTGTTTCAACGGATCGGCTCCCCATCTCAGATGAAACCTCGAACCTGGAGAACTCGAGATGGAAGACGAGACCGTAGACTTGACTGGCGCATCGGAGATCGAGATCCTGCCGCCGGAAGCCATATTTGGTGACATCGAGCACACCTGCATCTGCTGCGGTCGTTCGAAGTCCATTCTCGACGAAGACGGCTGCGGCATCTGCGAAGAGTGTCTAGCGCCCTGATAATTTCCATCATAGCGCCGCGATGCTTGAAGTGCGCAGAAGGTACTCTCGCTTGCCGCATCGGTTTTCGCCTCTGCCACACTGCACCGGCTTTCATCATATCCCCGGTTGTCCCGGAGAGGTGGCGGCTGATCGAAGGGGGGCGGTGAGCATTGTCTCCATTTTATATAGCTTCACTCCGATCCGGCGGTCTGGCTAGGGGCGCTGAGCTCTGAACTTTGTTCCGCTTTCAAACCCAGGGCGCAGGCGCCTCTTTCGACAGCTCGGCAGCCCGGCTCGCCGGGCAACACCGCCGACCGCTCCTCTAACCGTTACTAGATCAAGGCTTTCGATTGCAAATGCATTGATTGCTGCGGCCACATCCACCGGCCATACAATCGAAAACACTAGGTCGACGATGACCTGGCGGCGTCGTCGAAGGCATTTCACAGCAGGGGGCCGGAATCCTGACGATCGGTTTTCCTGCTGCGCGACATATCAGGAGAGATCAACCCTGTTTCGTTAGCCTCTTTGCGGCGTCTTGGACGCGCGCCGCAGCCCCTGTATCGCCAGATCGGGTTTTCTTCGAATGTCTTGTGTGCATTGCAATCGGCGACGGCGCATCAGGCATGAATGGTCGCGCATTGATGGCCGCGATCTGAGCCTGCAACCCTTCCAGTTCCGCTATGACTTTATCGAATATGTGCGTGTTCATCGCAGCATTCCCCTCGCTTGACATCAAAACGAGTTAGGGCGGCCATTCCCGAAAGCTATAGCCGACGCGCAAGGTCACCCGCCTTTGGTCGCTGCCCATCGCCATCCTCCTTCGCCCGCGTTCGACCTACCGCACCGTCGCGACGCTCCTCAAGGCTTCTCTTCACCTCGATAAAGGATTTCTGTGCAGCCGCCCGGTCAGCCGCGGTCAGTGGCGCTACAGGCTTGCCGTCGATGTCGTGCCGCATCGAATCTGGCTGCGCGCTCGCGAAATAATAGCGTTTTGAGAAAATGTAGAAGGCCGTGGCGCGCCGCAAGGCGCTTACGCCGAACTCGGGTTTCAAGCGCGTCTTGATGTGATTGAACAGGCCGAGGGAAAAGGGACGGATTGGATCGCCCGGAGCCTTCGGCAGTATGCCAATCGGCTCGCTAAGCATGGCGTTGATCGCGCTCGCCTTTTCGACATCGGCCGGCGTGGCGGCGATCGGGCCGCGGCTGACGGTCCAGGTCTTTCGCATTTCTGCCTCCGTGTGGTCGTCGGAAAAGGCTCTATACTACGAGAATGTAGGACGTGTTAGGTGCGCTATGGTGGAAAGCACCTAACCCTATTGTTCCTGCACCACAAGATCCCGGTCAAGATCGGTCGATTTTTCGATATCGAGGTCAGAAATTGTCGGCCGCGCTTATCGAAACGCGAGACTGACTTATGCTCGCGCGATCCTGCCGCGGAAGCGGAACCATCGGTCGCGGCGCGGGTTAAGGGATGGATATAGTTAGGCGCGGCCACCGGCCGGCGCGGCAACCATCGAGACATCTCATGAAGATACTTGTTGTCTTATCACTAATCTTGATCACGGCCCTTGGATGCACCAATCGTTCTCAGGAGGGCAGCATGACCGATACGGGAATAGCGCTTCAGACTACGCCGCAGCACGGGATGTCTATCGGTCGCCAGCTCGACCGCCAGCACATGCGTTGAAACCCTCGCCGCGGAAAAATCCCGTCATTAGCTATCGCGGGGCTCTTGTACCTGCGAAAGATGTCAGGGACATCGTGGACCGCGAGGCGGTGAACCCTCTGCACTGATCATCGCCAGCCGGTGCAGGCGCGAGCGACACCCATGACCAAGCTGCCGGCTCAAGTGCACCTCTCGCCCCGCGCACGATTGGCCCACTGCCAGTCATTCCTGACGCGTCGATCACACTGGAACTTTGTCGCGTGGCGCTTCTTATCTCTTCCGAAGGCACTGTCATGGCCACCGGCACTGCCAAAAGAGGTGCGTTGGCCCAATCTGCAGGAGACACGATGACATATTCGACCCCTGTGTCACTCACCATCAATGGCGAGCGGCATGAGCTTGACGTTGACAACCGGACGACGCTTCTCGACCTGCTGCGCGAACACCTGCACCTCACCGGGACAAAAAAGGGTTGCGATCATGGGCAGTGCGGCGCCTGCACCGTGCATGTCGGTGGCCAGCGTATCAATGCCTGTCTTACGCTCGCCGTGATGCACGAAGGCGACGATATCACGACAATCGAGGGACTGGGGAGACCCGGTCAACTCCATCCGATGCAGGCCGCATTCCTCAAACATGATGGCTTTCAATGTGGGTATTGCACGCCTGGCCAGATCTGCTCGGCCGTCGCCGTACTTGAAGAGATCCGGGCCGGCATCCCAAGCCACGTCACCGAAGAGCTGACGAGACCACCCGGCCTTACTGATGCGGAGATTCGCGAGCGCATGAGTGGCAACATCTGCCGCTGCGGTGCCTATTCCAACATCCTGGAAGCGATCGAAGAGGTCGGAGGGATCAACCCATGAGACCGTTCACCTATGAGCGCGCTAGCTCTGCATCGTCCGCTGCAAGGGCGGCTGCGGAAAATCCCGAGGCGAAATTCATTGCCGGCGGGACCAATCTGCTCGATTTGATGAAGCTTCAGATTGAACGTCCCGCCCATCTGATCGACGTCAACGGACTTGGGCTCGATGAGATTCAACCGACGGAGGCAGGCGGTCTTCGGATCGGAGCGCTGGTACGCAACACCGCGCTAGCCTCACACGAGGTCGTGCGTCGCGATTACGCTCTTCTGTCGCGAGCGCTGTTGGCAGGAGCATCCGGTCAGCTTCGAAATAAGGCAACCACCGCAGGCAACCTCTTGCAGCGCACGCGCTGTCCCTACTTCTACGATCCGCACCAACCCTGCAACAAGCGCCAGCCCGGCAGCGGCTGTTCGGCGATAGGCGGTGTCACCCGCCAGCATGCAGTCGTTGGCATCAGCAATGCCTGCATTGCCACGCATCCGAGCGACATGGCGATCGCCATGCGCGCGCTCGACGCCGTCGTCGAGACCGTCAAGGCAGACGGCACGGTTCGCGCAATACCAATCGGTGAATTTTATAGGCTTCCTGGCGAGACGCCCCACATCGAAACCGTTCTCGAGCCCGGCGAGTTGATCACAAGCGTTGTCCTGCCGGCTCCAGCCGGCGGCACCCACATCTACAGGAAGGTCAGAGACCGTGCATCCTACGCATTTGCGCTTGTTTCGATCGGTGCCGTCATTCAGCCCGATGGCAGCGGTCGCGTCGCCGCCGGTGGCGTCGCCCACAAGCCATGGCGTGTCGAGGACGGGGACAAGGAACTGAAAAACGGAGCCAAAGCCGCTGCCGCCGCCTTGATGGCAGATGCCCGCCCGACCGAACAGAACCGCTTCAAGCTCGAGCTCGTAGAGCGAGCGCTCGCAGCCGTCATTGCGCAGGCAAGGGGATAATCATGCAGTTCGACAAGCCGGCAACCACCAATCCAATCGACCAGCTCAAGGTGGTGAGCAAGCCGACCATAAGGATTGACGGCGAGCTGAAGACCACGGGTAAGGCGATTTATGCCTATGAGTGGAACGAGCCGAACGCGCCTTACGCGTATGGATACCCCGTTGGCGCAGCGATCGCCAAGGGTAAGGTCCGGGCGATCGACGCCAGCGACGCACGCAAGGCGCCCGGTGTGCTCGGCATCGTCACGACGCTCGATGTGGGTGACCTCGACAAGGGCAAGTACAACACCGCCACGCTCTTTGGCGGCGCCGAGATTCAACATTATCATCAGGCTGTCGCCGTGGTGGTCGCCGAGACATTTGAACAGGCGCGCGCGGCTGCCACTGACTTGAAAATCGACTATGAAGCGGAGGCCGGTACCTTTGACCTGCGGGCTGCTATGGCGTCGGCACAAAAGCCCGACGAGTCGACTGAACCGGATACCGCAGTTGGCGACTTCGAAGGGGCGTTCCGATCGGCACCCGTCAGCCTCAATGAAACCTATACCACACCAGACCAGTCCCATTCGATGATGGAGCCACATGCGTCGGTCGCCTCATGGGACGGAGACCAGCTCACCGTCTGGACGTCGAGCCAAATGATCGACTGGTGGCGGAGCGACCTCGCAACGACGCTGGGCGTGGACAAGGAAAAGGTTCACCTTATGTCAACCTTCGTCGGTGGCGGTTTTGGTGGCAAGCTGTTCCTGCGCGCTGACGCCGTTCTCGCCGCCTTCGCGGCAAAAGAGGTTGGTCGCCCGGTAAAGGTTGCTCTCCCACGCCCGTTGATGCCCAACAATACGACCCACCGGCCGGCAACCATCCAGCGGATCCGCATCGGCGCCGAGCGCGATGGTAAGATTACCGCGATCGCCCACGAGAGCTGGTCCGGCGATCTCAAAGGCGGCGGCCCCGAAACTGCGGTCAATCAGACAAGGCTGCTCTACGCTGGAGCCAACCGCATGACTGCCATGCGGCTTGCCGCGCTCGATCTGCCAGAAGGCAATGCCATGCGCGCTCCCGGTGAAGCGCCAGGCCTCATGGCCTTGGAAATTGCAATCGACGAAATGGCCGTGAAGCTTGCAATGGACCCGGTCCAATTTCGCATGGTCAACGATACCCAGGTCGATCCGGAACATCCCGATAAACCGTTCTCTCATCGCAATCTGATCGGCTGCCTGGCCCTGGGAGCCGAGCGCTTCGGGTGGCACAGGCGCCCCGCGACAGCTTCGCGCCGGGAGGGAAACTGGCTTGTCGGGATGGGCGTCGCAGCTGCCTTCCGCAACAATCTCGTCATGCCTTCGGGCGCGCGCGTGAAACTGGATAGCGACGGCGTCGTGACGGTCGAGACCGACATGACCGATATCGGCACCGGAAGCTATACGATCATAGCGCAGACGGCCGCGGAAATGATGGGTGTCGGGATCGGCAGGGTCAGAGTCCGATTGGGAGACTCACAGTTCCCGGTGTCCGCCGGATCCGGGGGGCAGTTCGGCGCCAACTCATCGACGTCAGGCGTCTATGCGGCCTGCGTGAAGTTGCGCGAGGCGGTGGCGAGCAAACTCGGTTTCAACTCCGATGACGTGGTGTTCGAGAACGGCCAGGTCCGGTCCGGCAATCGCACGGTGGCGCTCGCGGAGGCAGCGGGAGACGGTTTGGTTGGCGAAGATACGATGGAATGGGGTGACCTCGCCAAGACGCATCAGCAATCGACCTTTGGGGCTCATTTCGTCGAGCTTGGGGTCGATGCCTTTACCGGGGAGACGCGGATCCGTCGTATGCTTGCCGTTTGTGCCGCCGGGCGGATCCTCAACCCAATCACAGCCCGAAGCCAGGTCATCGGCGCAATGACCATGGGGGCCGGTGCCGCATTGACCGAGGAGCTCGCAGTCGACACACGTCGCGGCTTTTTCGTCAATCATGATCTGGCGAGCTACGAAGTGCCGGTTCACGCCGACATCCCTCATCAGGACGTCATTTTCATGGACGAGACAGATCCGATGTCATCGCCGATGAAGGCCAAGGGCGTCGGAGAACTCGGCTTATGCGGTATATCGGCGGCCGTCGCCAATGCAATCTTTAACGCGACAGGCATCCGCGTCAGGCAGTATCCGATCACCCTCGACAAGTTGATCGCCGGTCTGCCAGTCGTCGCCTAGTCGCTCGCGTCGCGGTCCACCCTGTTACCGGGTGCCAGGCCTCAGACAGCCTTTCCTTTCATGAGATCACCGGCCCCTGGTGGCGCGTAGCCCGGGCTGCGGCGCAGAGTGTGCGCCAACGCACTTGCGGATCGGAAAAATCTGTGTGCCTGGCAAGAAATATTTGCGCGCGCATCTTCCACAGACGAGATCTGCCGTTAGATTTCGTCGCGTGTCCGGGCGAGGGGTCTTCCGGGTGCCTCCCGTCATGACAAGAATGCCCCGCGAATGCCAATGAGGTTAGAATGACTGACGCGCGTATGCCGGATCGATCGAAACCAACGCTCGGTCTCGACCCTGCTGTCGCTCTTGGTCTGGCAGGCGCAGTGCTCTTCTTCCTTCTCAACGGGTTCGTATCGTTCTTCAATCTGCAGGCACTGGAGGATGGGAACGAACGGGTTGTCCAGACGCATGTGGCCATCGTTGGGCTCGACGAGTTGCTATCGCAGATACAGGATGCGGAGACCGGCCAGCGCGGCTTCCTCCTGACAAACACCGAGACCTACCTCGCACCTTACAATGAGGCGCTGCGCGCGATCCCGCGGCAGCTCGATAGGATCGGCGAACTCACGGGAGCCAATCCCGGGCAGAGCCAGAGACTGGCGACGTTGAAACAGCATGTCGATGCGAAGCTTTCCGAACTTGCCCAGACGATCGATCTGCGCCGTTCTCAAGGTCTCGAAGCAGCGCTTGCGGTTGTCAACGCCGACAGCGGCAAGCAGGAGATGGACGCGATCCGCGCTCAGATCGCCGCCATATCAGGCGCAGAAGCTGACATACGGTTGAAGCGCTTCGTGGAAATGAAACAGGCACAGCAACGCGCTTTGTTGAGCACGGTTTTTGCCGTTGCTCTCGGCCTGGTCCTGACAGCGACGATCGGCTTTCTGGTCCGCAGGGCCACGCTTGCGCGACGCCGAGACCAGTGGCTGCAGTCCGGTGAGGTCGGGCTTGCCAGTGCGATGATGGGCGATCAGGAGATCGCCAAATTGGGCAACAGCATCCTGGATTATCTTGCCCGCTACTCCGGCGCAGTGGCCGGCGCCATCTTTTCTGGCGGCGGCGACACCTTCCAGAGACAGGCGCTCTACGGCGTGGGTGACGCCGCCAGCATTCGCTCGCAATTCAGCTTGAGAGAGGGGCTGCTCGGTCAGGCGGCTGCCGAAAACAGGGCAATCGTTGTCGATGATGTCCCGGACGGCTACCTCACCTTCAGTTCCGCTCTCGGTGCACACAAACCAAAGCACCTGGTAATTCTGCCAGGAAGCGTCGATGGCGCCGTCAATTCCGTGATCGAACTCGGCTTCCTGCACCCGGTCGACGAACGGATCGTCGCCCTCCTGGAGCGGGCATCCGAAGCCGTTTCTATTGCCGTCAGGTCGGCCACATACCGCAGCGAATTGCAGGATCTCCTTGAAGAGACACAGCGCCAGTCCGAAGAGCTTCAGACCCAAAGCGAGGAACTGCGGGTTTCGAACGAGGAACTGGAGGAGCAAAGCCGGGCGCTGAAGGAACAGCAGTCGCGGCTGGAGCAGCAACAGGTCGAGCTCGAACAGACGAATTCCCAGCTCGAAGAGCAGGCCCAGCAACTGGAAACCCAGCGTGACGCGCTGGAACGCGCCAATGTCGCCGTCGGTCTGAAAGCGCGCGAACTTGAGCAGGCGAGCCAGTACAAGTCTGACTTCCTTGCAAACATGTCGCATGAACTGCGCACCCCACTCAACTCCTCTCTCATTCTGGCGAAGCTTCTTGCCGACAATCCGCAGGACAATCTGACCGACGAGCAGGTCAAGTACGCACGCACGATCCAGTCCTCTGGCAACGACCTGTTGAACCTGATCAACGACATCCTCGACCTTTCGAAGATCGAGGCCGGACATGTCGAGATCAGGCCCGAGACAGTCACGCTTGAACGGCTGGCCGGCAACCTCCGGCAGGTCTTCCAGCCGTTGGCTGCAGACAAGGCGCTTGCCTTCGCCATCGAGGTCGACAGCGCCTGCCCTGCCGTCATCGAGACCGATCCGCAACGCCTTGAACAGGTGCTCAAGAACTTGCTTTCAAATGCGATCAAGTTCACCGAGGAAGGGCAGGTATCGCTGTCAATCCGCCGCGCCGCGAGCGGGCAGGTGACGTTTTCCGTTTCCGATACAGGGATCGGGATCGCCACCGAGCAGCAGCACACAGTCTTCGATGCCTTTCACCAGGCCGACGGCACGATCAGCCGCCGGTTTGGCGGCACCGGGCTTGGGCTGTCGATCTCGCGTCAGCTTGTCAGGCTTCTTGGCGGGGCGATCGATTTGGAGAGCGCGCTCGGAAAGGGGAGCACGTTCACGGTGACCCTGCCCGAACAATACGATCCGGCGAAGGTGACACCGCGCGATATGCGTCCCGCCACAGCCGTTGAACCGATCATTGGCGCTGTCAGGGAGCCTCCCGCGGCGCCCCAAAGGCCGATCCGCCGCGTCGAGGACGACCGCCATTCGCTCGACGAGACAAAGCGTGTCCTGCTGGTCGTCGAGGACGATGATGCCTTTGCATCGATCGTCCGTGATCTGTCGCGGGAAATGGGCTTCCAGACCATCGTTGCCGGAACTGCCGAGGAAGCGGTGACGCTTGCAAAGGACTTGAAGCCGAGTGCCATCGTCCTTGACATCGGGTTGCCGGATCAATCAGGGCTTGCGGTGCTCGACCGGTTAAAGCAGGACGTTCAGACACGCCATATACCGATCCACGTCGTATCCGGCAGCGACCATCTTGAAACCGCCTATTCACTCGGCGCGGTCGGTTACTTGATCAAGCCGGTCAATCGTGATCAGCTTGTCGATGTGCTCCAGAAGTTCGAAGCCCGGTTGTCCCAGGGTGTTCGTCGCGTCCTGATCGTCGAGGATGATCCGGTGCAGCGCGAGGCTGTTGCGCGACTGCTCGCCTCGCACGACGTCGAGACGGTGACAGCAAGTACGGCGGCCGAATGCCTCGACCGGCTAAGGCAGGAGACGTTCGATTGTATGGTCATGGATCTGACGCTCCCCGATGCGTCCGGATATTCCCTCCTGGAGACCTTGAGCCAGGAGAGCGCCTACGCATTCCCGCCGGTCATCGTTTATACCGGTCGTGAGTTGTCCGCGGACGACGAGCAGAAGCTCAGGCGCTATTCCAAGTCGATCATCATCAAGGGTGCGAAATCCCCCGAGCGGCTGCTCGATGAAGTGAGCCTCTTCCTGCACCAGGTGATCTCCGAACTGCCGGCCGAACGGCAAAAAATGATCCGTCAGGCGAGGCACAGGGACGCGCTTCTTGAAGGCCGGCGGATCCTCGTTGTCGAGGACGATGTGCGCAACGTCTATGCTCTCACCAATATCCTCGAACCGCGGGGAGCGATAATCGAGATTGCCCGCAACGGCCGGGAAGCGCTCGAAGCTTTGGAAAAATCCGCAGCGCAAGCCGATGGCGGCATCGACCTGGTGCTGATGGATGTGATGATGCCGGTCATGGACGGCCTGACGGCGACCCGCGAGATCCGCAAGAATGCCGCTTGGAAGAAACTGCCGATCATTACGCTGACGGCCAAGGCCATGCCGGACGACCAGGAGCGCTGCATCGAAGCGGGCGCAAATGACTATATGGCAAAGCCGCTCGACGTCGAGAAGCTTCTGTCGCTTGTACGGGTCTGGATGCCGAAATGACGCTTGCACCGATCCCCGAGAAGGTCGAGGACATCGAGATCAGGTTGCTGCTCGAAGCTCTGTTTCTGAAATACCACTACGATTTCCGCAGTTATGCCTTTGCCTCCATCAAGCGGCGCCTGAAGCAGGCGCGCGAGCAGCTCGGGCTGGCGACTTTCTCAGCCATGCAGGAAAGCCTGCTTCATGATCCGGAAATGGTCGGGCAACTCTTGCGCTACCTGACGGTACAGGTGAGCGAGATGTTTCGCGATCCCTCCTATTTCAGGGCAATACGGGAAAAGGTCGTTCCACATCTGCGCACCTATCCATCAATCAAGCTATGGGTTGCCGGCTGCAGCGGCGGTGAGGAGCTCTACTCCATGGTCATCCTTTTCAGGGAAGAGGGGCTGGAAGAGCGCACGCTGTTTTACGCCACCGACATCAACCAGGACGCGTTGAAAACGGCGGAAGCAGGCGTCTATCCCTTGGACCGCGTCCCCCTCTTTACCGAAAACCACCGCAAATCCGGGGGAAAGTCCTCGCTTTCGGATTATTACCAGGCAGCCTACGGCCGGGTCACCTTCGACAGGACATTGCGCCGCAATGTCGTATTCGCGGACCATAGTCTGGTGACCGATGCCGTTTTTGCCGAGATGCACCTCATCTCCTGCCGCAACGTCCTCATCTATTTCGATCGAAACCTACAGGACAGGGCACTTGGCCTCTTCAAGGATTCGCTCGCCCGCAAGGGTTTTTTGGGGCTTGGTGCCAAGGAGAGCCTGCGCTTCTCGCCTCAATCTGGCGCCTTTAGAGACTTCGTCCGTGAGGAGAAAATCTACCAAAGGCAGGGAGAATGAGCGCGATCAGGCCGCAAGCCGTGGTAATCGGAGCGTCGGCAGGTGCACTTGAGGCGCTTTCGGCGATACTGCCGCTCCTGCCTGTCAGCTTCCCTATCCCGATCCTAGTGGTTGTTCACCTCCCGCCGGACAAGCGCAGCGTCATGGCCGAACTCTTCCGCGCCAAATGCAGCCTGCGCGTCGAGGAGGCCGAGGACAAGCAGCCGATAGAGCCAGGCACGATCTATTTTGCGCCGCCCGACTACCATCTCCTCGTTGAATTCGATAAGACCGTGTCACTATCGAGCGATGAGCCGGTCCTGTTTTCCAGGCCGTCCATCGACGTTCTGTTCGAGAGCGCTGCCGATGCCTATGGGCCGTCTCTTATTGCAATCGTGCTGACCGGCGCCAACCATGACGGCGCAAAGGGTTTGCAGGCGGTCGGCGCTGCCGGCGGGATCGCCCTCATCCAGGACCCGCTTACGGCTTTCGCATCCGCAATGCCTGAAGCAGCTATCGCAATGTGTCCAGCGGCGCATGTCATGTCGATTGCAGCGATCGGCGAATTTTTAAAAGAGGTTTAGATCACTTGTTGGCGCCCGTCCCATTTCTCCTCGTCGACGATCTTGAGGAAAATTTGCTTTCCCTGGAGGCGCTGCTGCGGCGCGACGACCTCCTGCTTCTCAAGGCCCGATCAGGCGACCAGGCGCTGGAGATCCTGCTGCAAAACGATGTAGCGCTGGCGCTGGTCGACGTGCAGATGCCGGGCCTTAACGGCTTCGAGCTCGCCGAGCTGATGCGTGGAAACGAAAGGACCCGACGCATCCCGATTATCTTCGTGACCGCTGGTACGACAGACGGGCAGCGCCGGTTTCGGGGCTACGAGGCCGGAGCGGTCGACTTCATCCAGAAGCCCATCGAGCCAGACATCCTGCGCAGCAAGGCCGAGGTTTTCGTCGAACTCTATCGTCAGCGACAACAGCTGGCAGCGCAAAGGGACGAGCTCGCCCTTCAGGCCGAGGCTCTCAGGCAAGCAGCCGGGCACAAGGACGTGCTGTTGCGGGAGATCAATCACCGGGTCAAGAACCTGTTCAGCATCACAGCCGGGCTGATCTCGCTCAGCGCCCGGTCGGCCACAAGCGCCGCCGACCTCGAAAGCGACCTCAGGTCGCGCATACAGGCACTTGCCAGCGCTCATGACCTGACGCTGCCCGAACTTGGAAGCGGCGACGGGATCAGCTGGGCTGATACAACCGTGAGGGCGCTCCTGGAAGCGATCGTTGCTCCCCATGAAAACAGGCAGAAAGCCAATATCGCGATCAGCGGAGCGGACGCTCCGCTGCGCGGTAACGCGCTGACCTCGCTCGCGCTCCTTCTCCATGAGCTGACGACGAATGCCGCCAAGTATGGCGCGCTTTCCACGCCCTCGGGACAGCTTTCGATCGACGTTTCGATGTCCGAGGGTGTCCTTCATCTCAGGTGGGTCGAGCAAGGCTCGCCCGAGATGACTGGTCCGACGGATCGGGAAGGCTTCGGGACGACGCTCGAAAGAGCCGCGCTCAAAGGTCTGAATGCGGCAATCGAGCGAAAATGGGCCGGCGACGGCGTTTCGATTTCACTCGAAATTCCTGCGTCAGGCCTGATAAAATAACCGGCAATGCAGGCGGCAGTCCGCAGTCTGCCCCCGCTTGCAAGTTTGGCTTGCTCGCACATGTCATAACCGTTGCCGAATAACATCTGGGAAATCGCTTGAACAAAGTCCGGCCAGCGCTCCTTCTCCTCAGCGCCTCCCTCATACCGGTCATCATCCTGGCCGCGGGAATGGAGTGGTTCTTCGTGACCGAGCAACGACGGTCGCTCGATGATGACGTTCGGTTGCGGGCCGGCACGATCGCCGCGACGGTCCAGCGCGAGCTCAATACCCAGATACAGCTCCTGTCAGTGATCGCCGACTCGCCAAGGTTCGATCTTCCGGTTTCTCGCTCAAGCTTTGCAGAGACGGCGCGCCGGCTGCGTGAACGGGTGCCGGGATGGGAGCAGATCCGCGTATCAGACCAGGACGGTAATGTCGTTCTCTCGCTTCCGCCCCTGGATGCATCGGCAAGCCGGCGTATTGTTGATGTCGAGAGTTACGAAAGGCTACTCAAGACAGGCGAGCCGGTCATTGGGAACGTCGTTGTCGGTCCGAAGGGCAGGGCGGCTTTCGCTATCCGGGTCCCCATCGAAAGAAGAGGCAAGCTTCAGGCTGTGCTTTCCGCGGTGATCGGCCCGCAGACCGTTACCGAGCTGTTGGCCGCGACCGGTCTTCCCGGCACCTGGCCGGCATGGATCGTCGATGGGCAAGACCGGCTGGTTGCCTCGACCGGCGCGCCCGCGCTCTCAGGCAGGCCCGGCGACGAATTCGCACGTTTTACCGGCAGCAGCTTTGGCAACGCAGTGTTGGCGTCCGGGGGGACCCTCAGGGCTGCCGAGGCACGACTTGCAGAGACACCCTGGCGCGTGAGGGTCGGCATCCCCGCCGAAGAATATGATCGACTGGCCAACAAGGCCTGGATGCTGCTGATTGCTGGCGCATGCGTGACGCTGTTGCTGTCAGGCGCTGCGGCATTCCTGCTGCTGCGGGAAATCGATGCGCGAAATCGCGAACGCGAGAGCATGGCCAACTGGCAGCGAATGGACGCACTCGGCAAGCTTACGGGGCAGGCCGCTCATGACTTTAACAATCTCCTGATGGTCTTCCAGTCGGGGGTCGAAGGCATCACGCGGCGCAGAGGCGACGAGCAGCGCGTTACGCTTTTGCTCGGCCACATGGCCGACGGCGTCACCAAAGGCAAGGCGATCACCCAACGCCTTTTGTCATTTTCCAGGCGATCCAACCAAGGTGCGACGCATGTCGAACTCGACGAGAAACTCGCTGCCATCAAACCGCTTCTTCGCCAGGCTCTTAATGACACGGTCACGCTGGATTTTGAACTCCATGATGATCTCTGGCCCGTTCACGTGGATCCGGCCGGGCTTGAGATTGCCCTTATCAACCTCCTGACCAATGCCAGGGAAGCGATGCGGGATGGAGGAAAGGTGACGATCTCGGCCAGGAATGTCGCCGAGGCCGGCCTGGAAGATGCGCGGCTTCGTGGCGCCTTCGTGGCGCTGACTGTCACAGACGCAGGAAAGGGCGTCGACGCGGCAAACCTGGTGCGGGTGTTCGAGCCCTTCTTCTCGACAAAGGAAAACGGCCAGGCCGGTCTCGGGCTCACTCAAGTTCATAGTTTCGCCCTGGCAGCCGGAGGCGCGGTCAAGGTCTCCAGCCTGCTCGGACATGGCAGCGCCTTCACACTCCTTCTGCCGAAATCCGATGCGCCAAAGACCTCCAGACAGAATAAGCCTTCATCGGCAGAACTCGCCAAAGTCATCCTGATTGTCGACGACACGCCAGCATCGCTTGAGTCGGTCCGTCTGGGGCTGGAAGGTCTCGTCGCGACGATCTTCACGGCCGGGCGAGGCGCTGAGGCGCTCGAAATCCTTGATCGTCATCCAGAAGTCGAGGTTATCGTCAGCGACATCATGATGCCGCAGATGTCCGGGATCGAGCTTGCCGAAACGATTGGACGCAGCCATCCCCGCCTCCCTGTCGTGCTGATGACCGGCTACAGCGACAAGTTGGAATCAGGAGCCGAAGTGATGCGGCCGGTCGTCGCCAAACCATTTCGGACCGAGGACCTGGCAGCAGCTGTGGCGGAAGAGCGATCAAGGATCGCTCAATCAGCCAACGTCGTCCGCTTGGACAGCGTATTGAAAACGTAGCCAGAGAGCTCAGGGTTCAGGATCTCCTGCAGGCCCTGAGGCAAGAAAGGCCGCCTGGTGTCAGGCGGCCTCCTTTGGCACTAATTGTACGGGGAAATGCATTCGGCGCGCACACCAGCGCGCGGCACGTAGGTGTTGTCGGATGCACGATAGGTGCGGTAGCGCTCCGAGCACCACTGCACATGGTGGCTGGAACCTGCATAGGCTCGGGGCGCGGCGAGAGCGCCGCCGATGATTGCGCCGGCACCGAAAGCGGCAAGCGGGTACCAGAAACCGTCGCTGTGGCGGCGATAGCCTCGGTGGTACGAGCGATAACCGCGATGTCCATTATACCATCCACGCCTCACGGGGCGGCGAAATTGGACGTCTTCGAGATTGCTGATCTGTGTCTGCTTCACAACCGGAACGGGCATCGCCGCAGCGGGAAACATCGTCGTCAGGGTCAGTGCGCCGCTGAGGGCAGCAAGTAGCAATGGTTTTGCAATTGTCTTCATTCTCGGATCCTTCAAAGGTCAACGAAAGGCGAACGGTCGTCGCCAGACGTTGTTCCTGGCACACGAAACTGTGAAAATGGCGAAATGCCTGGGACGGCGATGATAAGGTGAGCAACACGGCAGACCTGAAGCCGTCGATCGAGTGTGCGATCATCTGAATTTGGGTTCGCGCCGAGCGTTGTGGAGCAGTTCGCTTGCAGTTGCAAAAGATCCGAACAGTTCCAACAGCCGCTGCCGCTCCCTGTCGTCGATGCGATGCCGGTCGCAAAATTCGGCGACGGACCAAACCCGCGTTAAAGCATCGCTGGTTACGTTCTTCGGCTCGACATATTCCATTCTGCACACTCCTGCGAAATTCCGGGGCCCGCCCCCGCGCGTCGACGACGGTGGAGAGAAAGGCGTTTCTCGCGCAGATGTTGCAGTGCGGAAAATGATCAAGTGCCTGATCAGGATAATTTTTTGCCGTTGGGATGGGTCCGTTCATTCTCCTGATTTGCCGCGCAAATTATAGGCTCCTTGCCTGGATTTGAGGCGTCCAGGTGAGGCCATCTGATGCTGTCGCTGCTTTATGTGCGGCGGTCCCCGGGGGCAGCTGCATATTTTCGTTGGCCCAATACCTCCCGGGGGCCCTTGGTTGGAGGGACTTCTCCGCACCTTGCCCTTCTGCTGGCGAACCCCAATTTCTCCGGATGGTAGACAGGATCGGCATCGTCAAACTGATGCCAACAATGAGACCGGCTGATATGGTAAAGCAAAGCGACCTGAAAAATAAAATGCTAAGGGCACTGACAGCAGAGGATTTCGGTCTGCTTGAACCTTATCTCGAACCCGTAAGGCTGACGAGTGCATTCCGGATCGCCGAACCGCGCAAGACGCTGGAGCACGTCTATTTTCCCGAGAGCGGCATCGGCTCGGTGCTTGCCGTGGCCGCCACTGGAACCGCGACGGAAGCCGGGATGTTCGGGCGCGAAGGCTTTGTACCGACCGCGACAATTATCGGCGATAACGAAGTTCCCTATCTGATTGAAATGCATGTTGCCGGATCCGGCTACCGGATTCCCATCGACCACATGAGGAAGGCTACTCTCCAAAGCTCGACCTTGCAGATACCTTTCATCAAGTACATGCATGTGTTTGCCACGCAGGTATCCTACACGTCGCTTGCCAATGCGAAGTTTCGGCTGGAACAGAGGCTGGCGCGCTGGATCCTCATGTGTCACGACCGGCTACGCGCCGACGTCATGGAGATCACGCACGACTACATCGCGCTGCTGCTTGGCGTGCGAAGGCCGGGCGTCACAACCGGTCTTCATCTGCTGGAGGGACTTCACCTGATAAGGTCAACGCGTGGTGCAATCGAAGTCCTTGATCGTGGAGGCCTCGAAGCCTATGCAGCAGGCTCCTACGGTATCCCCGAAGAAGAATTCGAACGTCTGATTGGCGAAGCAAGCTAGTCCAGTTTGAGGACGTCGCGAAACCACACGGTCGCAACGACTTCGTTTGCTTCGTCGGCGATCTCGTAACGCATGCCGTCGATGCGGTCGTCGTTAAGAACCAGTTCAGCCACCATTTCGCGCGCAGAACGAACCGCCTCCTGGTGAGCTGCGGCAACGTCCGGAAAGTCGCTGCCTTCCTTGTCGATCTCGTCGAAAGCCTCTGATTTGACGTTGAAAAAGTAGCGCATGCCGGTCTCCTTTCGTGTGACAACGGCGATCGAAGGTACCGGTTCCACCATTTTCCTGCCGCGATCCTCTTGGCGCAGCTTCGGCACTGCGATGAGTGCGATCTGCTTGGGTTTACTCCAGAAAGCCGGCGCGCATTAATTCTTGTCAGCCATCCAAGTTCGACGCGTCGCCGTCAGTGGCGGGCTGACGGGTGCAGCCTCCCTTTTCCTCGGCGATAGGGTCAGCTTCGCCCGATATGCGGCACGGCGCCGTCTTTCGACTTGGTTTATCAGGTCTTCCTCGCGTCATTCCTCTAGAATGGCGCGGTCAAGCATGTCCTCGACCACTTTCGGATCCGGTCATGAAAGATAATCTTACGGGCGCGGCGATCGAGCCCGTCCAGTTCCCGTTCCGGCACGTGGAAGTCGTCCGTCGGGCAGCAAGCAATGACGGTCAGTAGATGTATTGGTCAGATGTCCTGGATGTCGCGCGCAGTACAATTTTTCCTGTCGCAAGATCGAGCGACTTCATTCTCGCAGCGGGGACCCGTGTCCGGAGTTCGAGGAGGATACTTAGGCGCGAAGCGCCGACCCCATGCTGAGAAATGGGATGCTGCATAGTATTCGTCAGCAATCGGAACCGGGTCACGAAGCCCGCCGTTCGATCTTGACAGGGCGGGTATTCGCCTCGCAAGGTACCACTGGGATCGGGTTTTTGCTCCCGTCGGCCTTATCGACTGGGCTTGCCAGCACTCAAGCCAGACTTGCCGATTGGCACGAGCTTTTCTTTCTCATCCGGCCGGGGCGCCATGCCGCGCTGCTCGCTTGATTCCTTGATCGGTGGCTCCAAGCCAGGGCGTGTTTCCGGCAGCTCTGCTTACTTCTTGCTGTCTTCCGTCATCTCAAAACTTCCTTTCCACCGCGCAGGCGCGAGGCGGCGAACTCGCTCGTCCGTCGCTCCCGGCAGCGCAATTAAACGGCCTGCCAGGCGCTGCGGGCCTGTTCGGGATGGCGGCCCTCTGCAAATTCTTCGACGATCTTCGCGCAGAAGGCCGGCAAGTCGCCGGGCTTACGGCTGGTGACCAGTGCCTGGTCGGTTACCACTTCCTCGTCGACCCACGTGCCGCCAGCATTTTCGGTATCACGGCGGATCGAGGGGAAGGATTTAAAGGTCCGGCGTTTGAGGTGACATCGGCTTCGGCTAGCAGCCAGGGGCCGTGGCAGATTACACCGATGGGCTTTTGCTGTTCGAAGAATGATCGCACAGCAGCGGTGATGCCATCGTCGGCACGAAGCTTATCAGCACCGACGCAGCCGCCTGGAATGACAAGGCCGTCGAAATCGTCGGCTGACACGCCGGTAACGCCGTTGTCGATCTGATAGCTGCCATTGGGGTCCGGATCGCTGTTGTTCGTCTGGCCTTTTCCCGTTTCGATGCCGATGACCGTTACGGCTGCTCCCGCCGCCTCCACGGCCCCCTTCGGCCTGACAAATTCCGGCTCTTCCGTCCCGCGCGGCGCAATGAGAATGGCGATCTTCTTCCCGGCAAGGGTCATGGTTTCAGTTCCGTCTTTTGTGAGTTGTGACAGAAGTGTCGCAGCACTAACAAGCAAGCGGCTGCGATGTTCCGCAACCCTTCTGCCACGCGCACTTGAGTGCATCTTTTTTTCCTGATGTGCGTTTACCGCCCGCGTCCATAAGAGGAACTACGAATTTGCTGGTGACGGAAGAGACATTCGCGACATTGGGGGTGGCGGAAAAGCAGGCGTTGTTGGAGCGGCTGGCGATCACATTGGAGCGAAATGCACGCTGGGCAGCCGATGAGGGGGACGATGGGCTCGAGACGGTTATGGCATCGGTCGGCAAAGCACTGTCCTCAGTCGCGAGTGATCTTGCCGTCAATGATCCTGGACTCGCGAAAGACGTGGTCACACGCGCTCTCGCCCTTATGACGACATTCCACGCGCTTCATCCAGACTATCCTGTCGGTCCAGCCTTTCAATCGTGAGTGACGGCATCGACCGGTATGAGTTCAGGCTTGCCGGCCGACAACTGTCGATGCCGGAGCGGCCGTGCCGTCATCGACGCAGCAATGTTTCTCCGCTCGAGCATAGTTTAAGCGCTTCGGATCGAAGTCTTCGCGACGCGCCGGAGGCGGCCGGTTTATTCAGATGGGCTGCGTGACCCTTGTCGTAGACAGCGCAGGACAGGGTCAAAAACCCCGCCGCCACGCAAACCGCGGACTTGTCACTCAAAGGTCGATCAAGGCGATCCCGAGGTCGTCGTGTTTGCGGCGGTGGAAACCGGTTGCGCTCTCGCGGATGACGATTTCGAATGTCGGATGAACAATACCTCTTATGAAATGACCGCCTTTGGTCGACCCGTCCTCGAAACCAAGAACGACGTGCAAATGCAGGCTTGCATGACCGTCGTCTCCGATCGCGATGTCGCCGATCGCGCTCAATACTTCCGCCTGCCGGTCGACCACAATCTCCTTGTACCTGCGCGTCGTGAAATCGAAAAAACCGAGGGTGGCGGAACTGAATGCTCCAATCGCGGTCAACGACGCCCCTGCGATGCGCTTATCTTCCGCAAAGCGAGTGATGGCCTGGAAAGCCTCGTCGCCATCGGCGACGACAGCAACCCAGTTGCGTTCGCTCCAGGGATTGGTATCGCCGAGATCCTTGCTTTTCATGATATCGTCTCCTTCATAGATTGGCCTTTGCCGAGTGTGGCATTAAACCTTGACATCAGAAGGGAGTTCCAGCAGTAGGACGATCCGAGCAAAGCCAGAAGCTGGGCAGCACATGCCACCGCACCCTTCGAACGCAATTGCCTCATCGACCTTGGGCGCGAGGAACGCGGAAGGCGGCTTTACAAAATGAAGAAAGCGTTTTTGCATGGTCGCCTTCCTGTCTGAAGCGATCGATCCGGTCTGAAACCGTACGGAAGGCGCCAGTTCGGGAGAATTTGCGCTTGGCTATGGAACCAAGCTCACCCGCAATACGTTCGTCGCCCGCCGCAGACGGAGGGAGATCGATCAATGACCGGTAATCGAAGTGAGTGGATCGCCGCACGTGCCTATTCTCTATGGGAGCAGGCCGGCCGGCCTTTCGGGCAGGATGATCTCCATTGGCACCAGGCGGTGCTCGAACGCGAGCTTCTTGAGCATACCCAGGCATCGGCAGATGGTCGCGAAGTGCTTGAGCGCGTGCGCGCGCCTGCCGCGATCGAGGACATGGCTGAGCGCAGTATCCTGGTTGTCGAGGACGAAAGCCGCCTGCGCTTCGATATTGTCGACTTTCTCGACCGTGCCGGTTACCGGACGCTTGAAGCTGCCAATGCCGACGAGGCGCTGGTGCTACTAAAGACCAACCAGATCGACACCCTCTACACCGATATAGATATGCCCGGCAGTATGGACGGCCTCGGCCTGGTTGCGCGGGTCCGGTCGCAATGGCCGGCGACCCGGGTTATCGTGACCTCAGGTCTCGTGAAGCTTTCGCACGACGATGTCGAGGCCGGCGTGACGTTTGTCTCCAAGCCGACGGCGGGACTGGAGTTGCTGAAGCTCATCGCCTGAACTCGGTGAAGACGAAAACTGCCTATTTCGCTTGCTGTGGTAGTGCTGTCGCTTCAGGAATAGTTTCGCCCGCCGACTGCACGGAAGGATTCGAAGGCCTGCCAGAGAGGGTAAAGATCACGCCAGCTATCAGGCCCAATGAAAGAAGCGCGCCGAGATAAAGAAGCATTCCCCGCACGGCGGGCTTCGAAGATTCGGACATTTTTTTCTCCATTGAATAGACTGGCGCCCTCCGTCAACCGGGCGCTGCTTTCGCCTGTGTCACGCGCAACGTACCGGTCAAGCGCGGCGAATGTCAGTTACTGTTCGCTTTCGATGTGCAAGTGGGCGAAGACGTTCACGGCACTTATAGTCGCAACCCTGCACGGCCGCCACTCATCACAGTTCAAGGCAAACGAGATGGTGCAAGTTGGGTTCCACGCTTCCTGACGGACCATACGGATGAGACCGTCGATCCGGTACGAAACCGTACCAACCGCCTGTTTTCAATCAAAAAACCGTGTGGTTTCGTGGTCATTTTCTGAACCCAACCTATTTGCTAGACTAATCGTAGGAGGAATCAATGCGTGTTTTGATTATCGAGGATGAGCCAATCATTGCTCTTGAGCTGGAGCGGATCGTTCGCGACGCCGGGCACGAAGTCATAGGATCGGTTATCACGCTAGAACAGGCTCTTGCGCACGCTCCGCGCGCCGAGGCGGCGCTTGTTGATCTGGGCCTGGCGGACGGTGCCAGCGGCTCAGCTCTTGGCCGCCGGCTTATGGACCGCTTTCATATCAAGGTCATCTTCGTGACTGGCAGCCCTAAAGAAGTGGGAAGCGGATTATCCGGCTGTATCGATATCGTTGCCAAACCCTTCAGCGACGCGCAAATTTCTGCGAGCCTCAGAAAGGCCGCCGTTTCCGGTCCTGTTGCGGCCTAGCAGGCGTCATGATGCATTTTTGGCGCGGTGCGACGATGCGAATGACTGGATTTGAATTACGCGTCGAACCGAACGAGGCCTCTGGGAACGGAGGTATTATCCTTGCCGCTGCGACGATCCGCAGCATAGCGGATCGCATCGCCGAGATCCCTGTCGGGCACCGGCTTTTGCAACACGCCGATCGCGCCCGGCACGCCGCAGCGTAGCGCGCCCGGGTCACTCGTCATGAACAGAACGGTGACGTTTGCATCGATGAGCGTCTTTCCGAGAATTGGTCCTGTCGGGCCATCCTCCAAGTTGACATCGACGAGCGCCACCTCCGCATCATGAGACAGCATCAGTGCCTGGTACATGTTGCTGGCGATGCCGATCGTGCGGTGTCCAAGCTCTTCAACCGTATCCTGAAGATTGAGCGCAATCAGCGGCTGGTCTTCGACAATAAGCACGTTGTAAGCCATGATGCACTCCCTTCACACATAGGGCTCTCATCGGCTGCGCAGCCGGCGCGTCCGATGGTCAATCTTGGTGCTCAGGCATCTCCTTCAGCTGATCCTTCGTCCAGGCGGTGAGGGCGTGCACGTCGCCGTCCTCGTCACGCATGAATTCAAGATCACCGACCGGCACCGACACCGGTTTGGCGCCTATTCCGAGGAACCCGCCCACATCGATGACAACGTTGGTCGCCGTGCCGCTTCCGTGGACATGATCAACCGTGCCGATCTTGTGATCGTCGGCGCCATAAACGGTAGCGCCTTCAAGAATAGCTGGTGTTAGCTCGTCGGCGGTCAGCCGGACATGATTTGCATGCTCCATTGTTGCATCTCCTTAAGTTGCTTTGAATGAACCCTTATCGCGTCGGCTTTGTTCCATGGCAAATTGAGGCAGGCTAGAAGCGGTTTTCGGCACGCATCAGGGCAATGCGTTTTCTGTAACGTTGAGCTCGGACGGTTCTTAATCCTGGGAGTGGTCCTGGCTGTTGCTCAGGCGGCTGCTGGCAACAAAAACATGTTCCGCGTGACCTGGACCAGGCGGACATTGTCATCGATGAAAATGGAACGCTCAGCCCCAGCAAGGGCATATGAGGCGCAGTCCAGATTATCTAAAATTCACAAGCGCCGCGTTGTCAGACCCATCCACCGTTGGCCGCAATGAAGGAGCGCGACGACCATCAGCTACCTAGGCGTAGGGTGACATCACCGGCCCGCCAGACGACTGGACAGGACCCATTTGTGATGATCTGGCCTCTCGTAAATGCTGACGGGTCAGACAAACTTCCTTTTCCCTAAAGACGCCTGATACTGCCGCCGCCGATCGACAACCGATTAATGACAGTCCCTAGTCCTGTTCGCGCGTTCCAGGCGCCGCCTCGCGTTCCTCATGATCTTCGAGGTCTGATGTTACGATGAGACCGTCGGAGCGCTGACGCACAGCCTCACGCATGGCCTTGAACTTAAACCCGTCGTCGCCGCGGTCGGCTGGCTGACCTCCGGTATTGCCGTCGATGACATCCTCGCCGTCGACGTCAAGCGAACCTTGATTTTTTCGGTCTGTCATTGATAGCGCCTTTCGATTTATCTGCCTTGGAACCCGGGAGCCTTCTACCGCTCTATGCGGGACTGAGACGTACAGCGGCCGAACCTGGTTGTTCTCCGCGATGCGAGCTGTCTCAAACCGGTGGCCTGTGCCTATCGTGCTGACTGGCTGCTGGCCGCTCATCATCGCGGGTATCTCTGCTAGGGGCTTGAGGAAACACGTTCCTCATCAACGAGCTCGCGTTCGACCCCTGTCTTAACTCCGCCATCTCACGAGGGTTCCCACTTCGATGGGCCAAATTGAAGTCACTGGCGCCGCCAGGGGACGTTCCCGGAACAAATCCCGCGCACCGACGGTTATGGAAACGAGCTCCCGAGAATGGTGAACATGCCCCGATTTTTCTTCAACATCCGCAACGGTGACGATTATATCGCCGATCCCGATGGCACCGAGCTCGCAGATCTCGACGCCGCGGTCGAGGAAGCCTTGACAGGCGCTCGCGAACTCCTGAGTGAAATTGTAAGGCTCGGCAAGCTTGTCGATGGACAAAGCTTCGAGATCACCGACGAAACGGGAGCTGTGGTGTGGGTCGTGCCCTTTAAAGATGCGGTCAGGTTTTCCTGATCCTGCTCCATTCAAGCTCTTAGCGACTTTCTCAGCCTGTCTTTGATGTCTTCCCCTATCGTCGAGGCGAAGATCCGCCCAATTTAGTCAACTCGGTCGTCCGCGTTGTTGCCGAAGCTCAGGCTGTTGCCCTCACGATTGTTGGCTCGACATTGCAAAACTGCAGGAAAATCGGCGATAAACCGTCAAGCCCACGCCCGCTGCAAAGACACTCCTTTTCCCCATGCGGCAGGACCGAGCAGGGCCCATCTGCTTCAGTCTTGAAGGGAGGTACGGAAGGAAGGAACTGCGGACCGCCGGTCGACAACGGTTTGTACGATTTCAACCAGCTGTGAGTTTTGGCCGCAAACCGCTTGTGCGCCATGAAGTTTCGCCTATCGTGGACCTTGGCGATCTGATGCCGATGAGGGGAACATGAACACCACCTGTTGGCCGAAGGCACCTCTGGTTGAGGAGGATGTCGACTGTATCGATCGCGTCCTGCGCGGTTGGTGCGAGCGCCGTGGCTTGGCAATCTCCGATGACGCGAGCAGCCTTAAGGCCCGAGAGCTCATCGGATGGTATGAGTTTGGCATTCACAGTCCGGCCGAGCTTGCGCGTCTAATCGAAGATGACGGGCTATAGCTCATACCCTTTTTTTCTCAGCGAGTGCTCGGGATCGACTTCGCCGCGTCCTTAAGCGATGGGCTGCGCACGATCCGGTAGCGCGCCTCGATCAAATTGTAGATGCCGAATGCGGCCAGACCGATTGCGACTGCCGCATAAAGGATGCCGCCGAACGGGAGGTGGCGGACCCATTCAAGGGCGTTGGCCATGCTCCCCGCTTCATCAGGATTAACATGGATGCCAGCGAAAACGAACAGCACGCCTGTGACCGCAAAGACTGCGCCACGTGCGAGCAGACCATAGATACAAATCCATGAAGCTGCAGACCGTTCGTCCAGCCTGATGTAACGCCTGAACTTTCCGGTGACACCCTTGAGCGCGGTCATGCCCCCGCCAACAATGAAACCGATGCCGACGGCGATCGCCAGGTAGGAGCCGAATGGCTGCGACATGATCCATCCCGCTAAGCCCTTTTCTCCAGAACCTCCACTCGTGCCGCCGACCGCAAAGGCGTGACCGAGTGCATAGGCAGCAAGACCGATATAGGTTATCGCACTGCCAAACAGGGCTGAGCGAATGATCATTGCCTTTACGTCGCGCCCATGCCGATCCGCATCGGCTAGGGATTGTGCGAGTCGCCATGCGACAAAGCCCAGTAATCCGACCCCGATAAGGCCGACCCACACGCGGCCGAAAGGTTGCTGCAGCAGCGTTGAGAGTGCTGATTTCGTCTCAGGAGTGCCGCCGGTAAGACCCGAAAACAGCGCCAGTCCCGCGACGAGAAGGAAGACGAGGCCCCGTGCCGCATAGCCGGCTTTCGCCAGAAGCGCGAACCGGACGTGATTTTTCATTTTTGTTTGCTCCTGGCTTACAAATGCTGTCACGTCATAACGCGCAACGGCATCATGAGTTCGGTCTCGCTGTTTCCACCAGAGCTTCTCCGCAACGACTGCAGCGTCCGGGGCTTACCGTTTGCGGTCTACGGCCTATATCCAGGTTCTACAGAAAGCGGGAGCACCAATTGAGCGACTACGACTTGCGTCAGACTTTGATCGAGTGCGGCGAGTCAGGGGCGCGAATATGTCGACAGACCCGCTTGGCCCGATTACTTCCTGGCCGCGCAGTCTTGGATGCCGCACTTCGCGCAACGATGCAGGCCGTTTCATCCAGACGGGACACATGATGATCACATGGCTTTTGCAAAGCGCGACCGGTAGCCCAGCCCCTTTTTCGTCAGCTTGAACCGCGCAGCTTTAACGTCGTCGTTCCATTGGACGAGGCCCAGTTCGACAGCTCGCAGGCCGGTTTTCAGCCCAACGCCACTCGGCGGCGAGATGTACTCTGTCTGGTTCAATCCTTCCAATAGGATCAGAGGCCTGGCATTTTCTATCGGTGGCATGATGGCACGACAACTCCGCCTTGCATGCGCCTATGCTACACCAAGATGAGACGACGGAGGGTGTCTGTACGTTTGATAACAAAAAGCCGGCAGCGCGTGAGCGCTGCCGGCTTTTCAATGCGCACTCAGACGAGAGGGCCGCGCGTCTTGCGCACTAAATCCTCTTCTTCGTCACGCTGGCGGCCACCAAGTGCTGCCGCAGCCGATGCGATGAAGGCGCCGACTAGCAGCGAAATCGTTCCCACAAGAGCGGTTGTTGCCGCGCTTTTTCGCGCTTTGTCGAGGGCAGCCTGCGCGGCAACCTTCCCATCTTCGATTTCTTTTAGCACCGTATCAACCCGGTTGCGCGCATCCTGTTCGGACAAGCCGGTACGTGCGGCAACGAGGCTTGCGATATAGGCCTTGTCGTTATCGGAAACCGATCCCTTCGCGGCGCTCTGCATCAAGATGCGCGAGATTTCCGCTGTCGCCGCCGCGTTGTCCTCTTTTGCCCTGGCACCGGCCTCGGCCGGGCGAAGAAGAGCATCGGTGAAATAACCCGTCGACAGATCGCTGGTGGATGCGGCGGATGCTGCAGGCGCGGCCGCCGCGATCCCGGCGCCGGTCGCGACAGAACCGGCTGCGCTTGCGCCAGCGCCCGCAAGCGATGCGAGAGAAGAAGCAAGGAATCCCGCAACGAAGATCGTCGCCAGTGCCCAACTGAGGAAGCCGTGCGCTGTATCGCGGAAGAAGACCTCGTCGGTATGGACCACAGCCCACTTCGTACGCAGGCGCCCCGTTAGATATCCGCCCAGGGCCGAAGAGAGCCACTGCACGACGACCAGCCAGATCGCTGCGGAAATCCCAACGGTCGCGGCCGAGCTGCTCTCGCCCGACCACGGGGACACCATGGTCAGGCCCATCCCTGTACCGAGCAGAAGAAGCATCAGCGTCACGCCGATCGACGCGACCGTCCCACCGATAATTGGACCCCAGGAGATCGCTGATTTTGCCGATTCGACCGGAACGAGCCCGGTGCCGGTTTCGGAGCCAAGAGCCATCAGCCGCTCCTATCGCATGAACAGTACGAGAAGAATGACGATTGGCAGGGGGATCCCAAGCAACCAGAGCAATAGTCCACGACCCATTTTAAAACCTCCTGAAAAAATGACTAGCGGGGTCGTAACTTCGCAAAGCGTTGTTTGTTCCAACCGCGACTTGGAAGATCACAGTTGAAGGTCACGTCAGACAAGAGCCAGCCCACAAGCGAATGTCGGGTGGGGGCCAACAGCGCGCCACTGCCGCCCTCGTAGCGCCAACGGTCGGGATCTGCGGGCGTCGTCAACCAATTAACAGTACAACGGACATCCCCTTCGACCGCTGAAATCGCTCATGAGCTGGAACTAAAGTATCCGGTTTAACGTTAATGTGCGATCTTAGAAGGGCGCACTTTCATGAACGTTATGATCGTCGAAGACGAAATCATCCTTGCTTTGAACCTCGAAGACGATGTCCACCATGCCGGACATCGCTCCGTCGGGTTTGCTGCATTATATGATGATGCTCTCGCGCTCGCTCCAAAGGCGGATGTCGCTTTCGTCGATGTTCGGCTGCGTGACGGGGTAGAGGGTCCCAAAATTGCGCGCCGCCTCATCGACGAGTTCGGCGTGAATGTCGTGTTTCTGACCGGCAATCCCGAAGCTGTTGAGGGATTTCGCGGCTCGCTTGGTGTACTCTCCAAACCCGTTCGACACGACGATGTGGCCGCAGTGTTGCGGTATATCAGTGCCAAAACTCAAGGTGAGGACATTCCTGCACCGCAGCGGCTCACAATGGCAGCCTGAGCCGATGAGTTTTAGGCGCAACTCGGGGCCGACGCCAGCAGAGGAAGTGCGGATCCGTCGTGCAATGCGCCTCGCAAACCTCATGGACACCGCTGTTGGCATTCCTGGCCTTGGGATAAGGTTCGGCGCCGATGCGATACTCGGTCTGATCCCGGGCATTGGCGATATTGCCGGCTCGCTGGTTGGGCTGGTGATCATCAACGAGGCGCGACAGCTAGGCCTTCCGCGCGAAAAGCTCGTCAAAATGCTTGTCAATCTCGGGCTTGATGCGGCGTCGGGCACCATCCCGATTGCAGGCGACTTCTTCGATGTCTATTTCAAATCCCACCGGCGTAACGCCCGCATCATCCTCGACCATTTCGGGATCGACCGACAGTCCTGACGATGACGCTGCGCGTCGCCGCTATCCGAGTGAGATTTCCGCGATAAAGACCGTTCCGCCGGCCTTCTCATAGCGATATTCCCCGCTCATTTGCGAAACAAATGACTTGATCAGCCGGGTTCCCATCCCTGACCTGGCGCCTGCCGGCACATAGCCGATTCCGTCATCGCTCACCTCCAGTCTGACCCGCCCGGTAGACAGTTTTTGAAGCCGAACCTCGATGCGGCCATGTTGGCGCGTATCGAAAGCGTACTTCATTGCATTGGTCAGGAGTTCATTAAGGAGAAGCGCGAACGGTGTTGCCTTGTCCGCATCGATCTCAATATCGTCGATCTCGAAATTAAGTGCTATGTCGCGATCATGGAGGTCAACGAGGGTTCTGACGAGGTTTGGTATGAAATCGCGTGCTTGGACACTTCGAAACTGGTCGAAGCCATACATCTGCTCATGGACAGCTGACATGGCAATGATACGCTCGTGCAGCCGTTGGACTGTCTCCTGCTTGAGGCCCTGAAGCCGGATCAAAGCCATCACGGTCTGGAGATTGTTCTTCACCCGGTGGTGAATCTCGCGCATCAGCACCTTGTTGGTGCGCACTGCCTGTGCGAGCTCGGTGGTGCGCTGTGCTTCGGCCTTGGCGAGACTGAGGATCTTCAAGGCGCCGGTCGTGGCTGCGGCAAGCGCAAGCAGAAGAACGGTCGCCGCTATCAGGACGTCACGCCAGAACGGCCACATGATGGCTGACACTTCTGCCGAGGCGATTGCCACGAAGGGCGTGCGCTCGACGATCCGGTAGCCGACGAGCCTGGTGACGCCGTCGACGGGCGATGCCGATATGTAGGTGCCTGCCGTTGCCTTTCGCATATAGTCTGTAAACAGCACATAGTTACCGAGATCGACCGCATCCTTTGCTTCGGGATGCCTGGCGATCAGCTTTCCGTCACGTCGGATGAAACTGACCGTTGAACCTTTTCCGAGGGATGCGGCATCCCATATCGCCCTCAGCATCCCGGCATCGAAGGCAAGCACGGCAACACCTGCGAAAATCCGGTTACGCTCGATCCTTGTTGCCGACAGGAACACATGACGGTTCGTGCCTCGAAGCATGGTCAAAGCGGAAGTGTAATCCTCCGCCCCGTTCGACAATCGCTTGAAGAAAAGCTGATCGGCGATGTCGGAAGGGCTGTTCTCGCGATCGTTGGAGTAAATCACGCGGCCGTCGGGCGCAATGACGTATGCCGTTGCGGTGACAGGCAATCCGGCTGTCGCCTGGTTGAGATGCTTGATGCCGGTAGCGTCGAGCGGCTGGGAAGCGTCACCCACCGCATCGTCCATGCGATAGAGCGTCTGGCGAGCGAGCGAATTGATCCAGATGGCGTTTGCAGCGACGATCTTGGTTGTCGCCGTGACCTGTTCTTCACCGCGTGTGACGGCCGACCAGTAGCTCGAATGGAGCCAAAGGGAAAGGACGACCGCCAATCCGCAGAACATCGCCGCAATCGCGCCGACCGCTGCCTTTCCAACTATCGTGGAATCGCGTTGGGTTCGCATTCAATCCCCGCCGAACGGTAGATTTCATTTCTCTGATAGCAGGCTATAGGAGTCAATGTCTGCCAGAAGACAAACACGCGAAAGGCTGCGATTGATCGGCCGGACGGGCACTGGAAGGCGAACGGTCCTGGTCGATTGCCCTCCTGACAGTCGGGTCAGCGCCGTGTCGTAGTCCGGCGAAGGGCGCGTTCAGCCTGAGCGATCGCCTCCTCTATACTGGCCGAGGTCCCAGTCGGCGGCAGGGTGCCAACGCCGTGACCAACGCTCAGACGCCAACCCCACGGAGCCTTGCTGGTCAGGTTGCTGCCGTCGCAGGCCAGAACCCCGATATACATACCCTCGTGCGCGAGGTTGAAGACATTTGGATCATCCGAGGGCACAACTTCCAGACCCGGTGTCAGCGCGGTCTCGCTCATCTGCCGAACTCCCTTCAAGAAAATCTGCCGAACAGTTTCCAAGGTAGAAAGTTCCGGCCTTGGTGAGTTCGCCGCGCTGGAACTCGCGCTTTGCGCCGACGTTCGGGAGGCAAAGGGAGATCGGCCAATGGACACATCCACCGAGGCAGTCGAACGCAACGGCCTGCTTTCTGCTATCGCAAAAGACGCGATGTCTGCGCTACGGCCTCTTCTTGAACCTGTCGTCCTTGCAAAGAATTCGATGCTCTCGACCAGTGGGAAGGTTCCGGAATTCTGTTACTTTCTGGAGGGTGGTATAGCCTCGATCATCATGACGACGTCGGACGGCCGGTCTTGCGAGGTGGGCATTGTCGGACGGGAGGGGGCAGCGCCAATTGCTGGATTGCTCAAGGGGCAAAGCGCGCCGTTCGATGCCGTCATGCAAGTCGAGGGATATGCTCTGCGGGCCCGCACAAAGAATTTCGGCCCGTCCTGCTAGCCCACCCGGCAGTAAGCGAGATCATGTACCGGTATGCCCAGAGCTTCCTGGTGCAGACAGCTTCGACGGCCTTGGCAAACGCCAACTACACCGTCGAAGAGCGCCTGGCGCGCTGGATATGTGCCACGACCGCATCGACGGCGACCGTGTATCCCTCACACACGAATTCCTCTCACTCATGCTGGCTGTTCGCCGTCCAAGCGTGACGACGGCGCTTCATGTGCTTGAGGGCCGGCGATTGATCCATTCGGAAAGCAGTCTCGTCGTGGTGAGGGATCGCCGCGGACTGGAACAATTCTGCCAGGGCTGCTACGGGCAGGCAGAAAGCGCCTATCGCGATCTTGTCGCAACGCTGCGCCCCAATGCTCCCAGCTAAGGCGTCCCACTCTTCAACTCGCCAAGGTCTTGCGCAATCCGCTCTCTTGCTCGGTTGACGCGGCTTTTGATCGTTCCGGTTGGACAATCGAAGTGCTCACTGGCCGCTTCATAGGAGTGGCCTTCGATGAACACGAACTCGAATGCCGATCGATAGGGTTCGGGCAGTTGGCCGCAGGCACGCTCGAGTTCATGGCCTCGCACGCGCCACTCCTGCTCGGGTGGGACGCTGCCACGTGAGGAGGCGCAATCTTCGGCGCCAAGAATCTCCCGCTTCCCGACACCAAACTTCGAGCAGAAAGTGTTTCGCATGATGGTAAAGAGCCACGACTTCAGCCTTGTGCCCTCTTGAAAGCGGTCAATGTGTGATAGCGCCTTGACCACCGTTTCCTGGACGAGGTCGTCCGCTTCGGTCGGATTGCGATGAAAAGTCCTCGCAAAAGCGCGCAGAGCCGGCAACAGAAGGACCAGCTCATGCTCTATGTTCGACTGCCGATTGATTTTAAGGGCCATTGTGCACCTCCCTGCCTCATCAAAGCTCAGAAGGTACCTTTGTTCCGGGTGAAAAGGGCAAGGTACGCAACCGTACCTAGGGATCGGTGCCTAATGGTCACCTCTCGCCGTGCCGAAAAGCGCGACAGCAATGGCGCCGAGTTCCGTCGGCTTTTCGCAAAGATGATATCCCGCGAAGCCTTCGGGAATCTGGCTGCGGATATAAGCGGTCGCGAACACAAACGGTATTCCCATTGTCTGAAGCCGTTCGGCAATCGGAAAAACCGTCTCACCGTCAAGCCGGATGTCCAGGATCGCGCCGTCGATGGCACGCGTGTCGATTAATACCATACCGGCTTCGACAGAAGGCGCCGGGCCGACCACGCACGCTCCCGCCCGCTCAAGTGCCTGCCGCACATCGTCGGCGACGAAATATTCGTCTTCAACGATCAGGATATTCTTCCCAGTGAGCAGGCTAAGCTTCTGATCCACATTACCCTCCATGCCGAGCGAGGCACCGCCTCCGCGCATCAGCGTCACTGTCCTTCCTGTACGTCGCTCGACGAGAACTGGATCGCCCGGCCTTTTGTCAGCCCATTCAATCTGAGGCAGCTTTCGTAATGGGCTTCGACCAGTGCAACAGCATCCGATTCTCGTTCAGCTGCCCCGACATGCGGTTTAATGGTCATCTTGATCCGTGGGTCAAGCCCGCCTTCCCATCGCCATTTGCCGCGGGCCGCCACCCACCTCAAAGATAACCCGCCCAAAACGGACGTTGCCGTCGAAGCCATCCTGGGATCCGGTGCCTGTCCTGCGCCATTGATATTTCGATCGAAAGGGTTCCATCGCGTGGCTGTATCCCATATCGCTTCGTCGAACTACCGAGGCCGCCAGCAGTTCCATGGACGACAGCCCGGATGTTGGGAACCAGGCTGGTATTTCCACGTTTGAAGCATCATCCCGATACCGAGGCGTTCCAATGACATGGATCATTTTGATAGCACTGCTGCTGATTGCCGCTGTTGCCGGACGAACATTATTGTACGTTGCCCTTGGGTATGCTGACTACCTTATCGAGCAAAGACGGCAGAAGGGTCTTATCCGGCGCGCCATGCGGCGACGGGATGGCCGAAATTGAACAGCAGTCTTAAACCGGGCCGTTGTCCGGCTCGATCATGTCTTCATTGCGCTCAAGAAACGCCTGCGCCTGATTAATGGCGGCCGTAATGTGATCCAGTTCGGCAAGATCTGCATCGCGGACAATGCTGGCGAGCTCCCGGCAGAACCGGATCAATTGTCCAATGCTCTCGGCATCGGCGCGGGTCAATCTTACCGTTCGAGGCTGGTTCATCGACAAATCGCCTTATCTTTCACTTCGCTGGCTTTTCCGTATGTGCGTGCCAGTCAGATAGTCTGCAGCGAAGCTTCCCTTTTGGAAAATCATGCTGGCTCCCGCGCGATAGAAAGCAAACGATAATTTTCCGATTTTGTTCAAGCGGAGATCGGTCCGATTTCGCTTCGCATAAGATCGAACGCCCTCTCTCTCGCAAAGTTCGATGGCTTTTAAGCTCTCGACGATGAGACAGGTCCGGGTGGTCTACAAAGTGCGGATAGCGGGCGAGCCTGTCCAGTCCCATGCTGATGGATCTTCAGTTCCAAGAGTGCGCGCCGTGGCGCTGTCGGTGCCGAGGCACCGTCCCACAGACCGGACATTCCCAAATCTCGAAGTACCGATGTCGAAAACTGTTGCAGCATTGCTACGCCGCTTCCAGACAACTTCAGCATCGACTAGTAGATATGGTCCCTATGACCGGAATCGTACACAGCCTTGCAGGATGAACTGGTTGGACTAGATCATAGCTGTTATCCGAACCTCCATAGCGCAAAGTGATTTTGGGACTGCCAGCATGACAGATCTTGAGGGGAGCGACCTGGACGACCGATATAGGGTGCTCGTCGATGCTATCACCGACTACGCCATCTATATGCTTGACTCGCAAGGGCGGGTAAACAGTTGGAGCATGGGCGCCAAGCGCCTTAAGGGATACGAGGAAGACGAAATCCTCGGTGAACACTTTTCGCGCTTCTATACGCCGGAAGACCGGGCATCCGGCGTTCCCGCAACCGCACTGGAGACGGCAGCCACAACCGGCCGCTTCGAGGCCGAGGGCTTCAGGCTCAGAAAGAACGGGGAGCGTTTCCCAGCCCACGTTGTGATCGATGCGATCCGCGATAGTCGCGGATTGCTCCTCGGCTTTGCCAAAATCACCAGGGATCTTTCTGAGCGCAAGAAGGCCGAACAGATTCTCAAGCGTCAGGAAGAGCAGTTCCGCATGCTCGTTCAGGGTGTCACGGATTATGCGATATATCTGCTCGATCCCGATGGCCTGGTTTCCAGCTGGAACGCTGGCGCTCAGCGCATCAAGGGCTTTCTGCCCGACGAAATCATCGGGCAGCATTTCTCACGCTTTTACACCGACGGGGACAAGGCAGCGGGTCTGCCTTCTATAGCCCTTGAAACAGCCGCGCGCGAAGGCCGTTTTGAGAAGGAAGGCTGGAGGCTCAGAAAGGACGGCAGCCGCTTCTGGGCAAACGTCATAATAGATGCCATACATGCCGATGACGGCAGCCTTGTCGGCTTTGCGAAGATCACCCGCGATATTACCGAGAAGCGGCAGGCCGAAGAAGCGTTGGCCCGTGCACAGCAGGAGCTCTTTCAGGCGCAGAAGATGGAGGCGGTCGGTCAGCTGACCGGCGGGGTCGCGCACGACTTCAACAATCTGCTGATGGCAATCCTTGGCAGCCTTGAGATCGCCCGCAAACGAACCCTGGCTGGGGAAAGCGTCCTCGATTTGATTGACAACGCCATCGTCGGCGCGCGAAGGGGCGCGTCTCTCACGCAGCGGCTGCTGGCATTCTCCCGCAAGCAGGACCTCAAACTTGAACCGGTCAAGGTCGCTGATCTTGTAAGCGGAATGACGGAACTGATGGAACGCTCGATCGGTCCGGCGATCGAGATCGTGAGCCGATTTGAGGCTGACCTGCCGGCAGTTCTGTCGGATGCAAATCAGCTTGAAAACGCTCTCCTGAATCTGGTCGTCAATGCGCGTGATGCCATGCCCGATGGTGGCACGATCACGATTAGCGCCGGGCGCCATAGCCTCACAGGTACCAACAGCCAGGGACTGCCATCGGGACACTATGTCTGTCTTTCGGTCGCCGATGAAGGAGGCGGCATGGATGACGAGACGCTGGAGCTTGCCACGACGCCCTTTTTCACAACAAAGGGAATTGGCAAAGGTACTGGACTGGGTTTGCCCATGGTCCAGGGCCTTATGGCCCAGGCAGGCGGGGCCCTTCATCTGAAGTCGGCGCCGGGCCTGGGTTGCACGGCGCAACTGTGGTTGCCAGTCGCGGCTGATCAGACCGAGCCGGCGTCCCATCTGCCAAGCGAACCGCTTGTGCAATCACCGTCGCAATTGACTGTTCTTGCCGTCGATGACGATGCTCTCGTCTTGATGAACACTATTCTGATGCTGGAAGATCTGGGCCACGAGGCCATACAGGCTGAATCAGCGGGGCAGGTGCTCGAGTTGCTCAAGGAAGGGTTCATTCCGGACGTCATCCTGACCGATCATGCCATGCCAAATATGACAGGGGCGGAGCTGATCAGAACAGTCAGCCTTTCGCACCCGTCCGTGGCGCTGGTTCTTGCCACAGGCTATGCGGAGCTGCCCGACGGCACGGCGCCACGCGTCGTGAAGCTCTCGAAACCATTCACGCAGGCACAGCTGAGTGTCGCGCTGGCAGCTGCCAGGCCTGCCGCCCCTGCTTAATCTGCGAGCCGCTGCGCGAAGATGCGGTGGAACCCAGTGACGAGAGCCTGCCTGCCCGACAAGGGATCCGCTCGAGCGGATTGTTATCTTTTGGCATCCGGGATCTTCTGGCTCAGTGTGCAAGCTTTGATCGTTGCCGTGCAAACCGGTTTACAAGCTTCATGCGCGTTGATCCCATCTTTCGTCCCACTCGACCCCTTCCGTAAGCTCGATCAATATTGGCATCGCCGAGATGATTACCGGCGATCTTAGGACAACGGGCGGTTCCGTCTCCTTGCCAGGAAAGACCATGTCCTCGTCTTCCGAACCTTGAATGTTTCGAATGAATCCGCGGATTTGGTGACTTGAACGGTAAGTTTGACGATCAAGTCACCCTTGCGCTCGCATCCGGCCTCCAATGTCAGGTAGTTTGTCATTTAGCAGACCCTTGAATAGTTGCCCAATCGAACCAGGGAACCGGAGAGTTGTTCCTGCCCACCTGTGGCCAGCTGTTGCAAATCAGCAATGACCGCCGCTAGAGTCAATCGACCATCGTCCGCCCCGCTATCGATGCCGTTGCGTCGAATCGGATTCTGATCCCAGTTAGGGTCGGGGTGACGGTGGAACGAAGATGGCATTCAGGGTGATCGAGGGTGGCCTCGCGGCCAATGGGTGGGTGAATGGAGACAATGCCGCTCAGGTTGATGTAGCGCAGGTCAGAAGAGAGGGTGCGCGTCGGCTGCGAGATTCGGGCTATGATCGGCTGGAGGCACGGCGGCGCATTACCGGTATTGCGGTGCCGCGTTCTGTTGATCACTTTCGAATGCAGATTGAATTTGTGGTAGGCGCCTTGTCACGCCTCGACCCAATTCCAGCGGATTTCCGGAACGACTGCTACTGGCCGATACTTGACAATGCCTGAGGTGCGAAGCGCTGCGACCGTGCCGCAGCGCTTCAAGATGTCAAGCTGCCTTGGTTCCCTTGGCGTTCGCCGCTGACAGTGCAAGTTCTGTTAGTTTCTTGTCGGTTGCCTCCTCCTCCGCAAGGTTCTGCTGGAGAAGGGTGGCTGCCTGCTTGTGCCCGAGCTGCTTGGCCCACGCAATCAGCGTGCCGTAGCGCGCAATTTCATAATGCTCTACAGCCTGCGCTGACGAGATCAGGCCAGCATCGAGAGCAATGCTTCCGTCGAATTCCTCGATGATTTCGTTTGCCTCTGCAATGATCCCCTGGATCGCCTCGCAGGTCTTGCCTCGGGCCGGCTTCCCAATGATCTCGAATACCTGTTCCAGGCGCTCGATCTGGCCTTGAGTTTCGTCGCGATGCTTCAGAAAACCTTCCTTGCCATCTTCAGACTGTGCAGCCCGGGCCATTTTCGGAAGTGCACGCAAAATCTGCTTTTCGGCATAATAGATGTCCTTGAGAGTGTCGAGAAACAGGTCGTCGAGGGTCTTTGCTGTGGCCATGTCGTTCTCCTTTTTAGGTGTGCACGCGTCCAACAAACAGCGGCGTCCTTTGTTCCAAAAAGTGGTGTTCCCGCTAGAAGCGGTGACGAACTCGCGTCAACCACAACCAGCGGCATCATCACGATGACGGCACTGACTGCTACGAGATCGAGAACTTGAAGTCGCTCGGAGGAGAGTGCATCAGCCACGCTCCGGCGAACACTGGCACATCGCGTCATAGACGTTCGCATGCGTTTTTCGCCGCGTGGATCTTCGAAGGCGACGCGGCTTGTCCAACGAACGCTGATTTCCTGACCTTGATCACCGTCTTCAAGCTTCCTGATACAGCGGAGCTCCGGCTTGCGTCAGTGAGAGCGTCCCTCGTTCATTTCTGACGGGTCATAGTTGATGTCCCAGTCCTTCTCCGGCTTTTTGGAACCTGGAGGACGCTTGTGAGCTGTCGCATCCTCTGAGCCGGTCACGACAGTGGGCTTGGCGCTGTGGACGCCGGACGCCTTGCGGTCACCTTGTGATTTCGCAAACTGTCCGCGTGCATCCTTTTCGACGTTACTCATCACTGTTCTCCTTTGTCTTCAGTGCGTCGGAGATCTTTCTGGTCTCTGGGTCGCGATTGTTCTCCCCCAGGGCGTCACGGTCGCGATCCGGGTCGTCCTTGGCTGGCATGTAGCCGCGCGGCGTGTTCGATTTCGGTCCTTCCCAGCGCGGCGACTGGCCCGTCGTGCCGGGCATCCCGTCTTTGGGAGTATTCATTCCCATTTTGCTTCTCCTTGGTCGTCGTTCGAAACAGTCTAGAACCCTAACCTGTGGCCGACCGTCATGTTCCCTCGATACCCACGGCCGCGGCCTTCTTTCAAAAAAAGTCCGGTTTCGGACAATGGCAGTCCGGTATTGACTTATCGTCTGCGCTCCCTCGCTCCCGTGCTATTCTGCTTTAACGCGTCTTTCATGAGGGAGAGTGGGCATGCGCGTCTTGGTTATTGAAGACGAGCCTCAGATGTTTCTTGAAATCGAGGAGGTCATCCTGCAGGAGGGCGGGGAAGTGATCGGGATTGCCACGACGCTGGCCGAAGCGCTCGAACTTGCGCCTCTCGCAGACGTTGCCCTCATCGACATCCGTCTTGGCGACGCAATGACCGGCCCGGAGATTGCCAAAAGCCTGGTCAATGGTTTTGGGATTGGGGTTGTTTATTTGACGAACGGTCAGGACGCGCCGAAGGGTTCCAGCGACGCGATGGGCGGCGCGGCAAAGCCGGTGACGCGCCAGGCTGTGCGACACGCCATACAACTGGCCGCAGCCATTCAGGCTAGTCCAGAGCATACCGAGCCGAACTCATCAAAAGCCCAATGACCGCATTTCAAAACTTCGGGACGCTCATAATCACTAGGCTAGACGACGAGCAGAGCTCTCTGCCTCTTTCGAAAACGTTTGGTGGATCTTTTATCACCTGTTGCCGATCAGACCGGCAACGGTCGCGATCAGCGTTTTTTCCCGATAAGGCTTGTCAAGGACGGCATCGAAGACCTCAGGGTGCGCTCGCCCGATGCTTCCCTGTGCGCCGCTTACCAGCACGATTGGAATGGACGAAAGAGTGGCATCAGCTCGCATAGCTTGAGCGAGCTCCAAACCGGTCATGAGCGGCATCATGAAATCCGTTATGACGAGCGCCGGCAGCTTTTGCTTGACAAGCGTCAGCGCGGCCTTTCCATGTGATGCGGAGGCCACCTCATAGCCCGCGTCCTCCAGCATAATTGAAAGGACATCTGCGAGCAGGAATTCATCCTCGGCTATGACGATCAGCGGCATCCCTGGCAGTTCCCTGTTGTCAAGCCGGCCCCTGCGCCAATCCGGTAGCGGCCCCCGCGACCAGTTCAAGTGCCGCTCGAACCTCCATCCCACCCGGCCCGAATCCGATCTCATGGATGATCGGTTCAAACGCCCGGTCACGGACCTTCAGGACCGAAACAGTGCGCTTGTAGCGCGATCCGATCTCTACATGGCGCAGCATTACCAGATTATCCAGGAGACTGGAGATCTCCGATCCTGGCGCCGTCACCGTGGGTCCGAAGAGATCTCGCAGTTCCCAGGTCGTGATTGTAGTAACGTTGAGCGCACGCAGTTCGTTCGTCAGAGCTGCGAAAAATTCGACCATGCGCGGTTGATAAACCGCCCCACGCTCGAAACCGCCAAGGCCGTCGATCAGCAGCCTTTTCACACCGCGCTCACGCACGGCGTCGAGAAGACGATGTCCGAGCTTGTCCAAGAGATTTTCGGTCATCGGATTCCAGATCATTTCGAGAGCGCCATTTTTGATCAGCCCTTCGAAATCGACACCCAGCGCGGCTGCCTTGCCGCGCAGGCGGGCAGGCGTCTCATAGAAGCCGAAATGAAGCGCCGGCTGCTCTTGCGTCGCAAGCGACAGGAAATTGATCCCGAGCGAGGTTTTTCCGCTTCCTGACGGTCCGAAGACGAGTGATACCGAACCTTCGGGCAAGCCGCCTCCGACCAATGCGTCGAAACCGCCCGTCCCGGACGAAACTGATCCAGTCGGCGCATGATCAGGCACGCTCGTATGAGCGAGAAGCGCCTCAACTCGGGGGAATACCGCCACGCCATCAGACGTGATCTCGAACTGATGGTGCCCGCCAAGTGCTGCGGTTCCTCTGGACTTCTTGACCTGGAGGCGGCGAACAGCGCGCACACCGCTCAACTCGTTATGAAGATCGATCACCCCATCGACCATCGTATGCTCCGGGCTTTCTTCGGCGATCCGGCTGCTGGTCAGGAATAAAACCGTGCAACCGACGAAGGCGGCTTGGCTCTGAACCTCGGCGACAAAGGTTTTGACGTCAAGCTGCGTATCGGCCCGATCACGCGCATTCAGGAGCCCGTCGAACACCAGCAGGGTGGCGCCCTGACGGGCGATCTCCTGCCGGATCAGCTTTACGACCGCCGACAGACCCTCATCACGCAGGGTCTGGAACACGCTGACATAGGTGACGTCGATACCGAGACGTGAAATGTCGAAAAACTCAAGAGTGCCAAGCGCCTGAAAGAGCCGCTCGTGCGTCTCTGCAAGGAGCGTGACGTAGAGCGCCTTGCTGCCCTTCTCGGCTGTCTTGAAGGCGATCTGATTGGCGAAGATCGTCTTTCCTGCGCCAGGGTGGCCTTGAAGGATGTATGATGCGCCAATGACGAGCCCTCCGCCAAGGACGGCGTCTAGGCCGGGAACGCCCGTTTGAAGTCTTGCTAGTGCCTGTGTCACAAATCTGGTTCCGTCAACTACCCCTGCCGCACCCTAGAAGGCTTGGCGGCATTTGGAAACACCCTATGATGAGGCCGTTGGCGAAGCGGCCGGTTCGCTCGACGATCCCTAGGCTTCTGCTGCAGGCCGAAGCTTTCTCTGGATTAAAGGAAAAATGAGAAGGACACCGGGCGACGCTTCCTATAAAGGCCGCGATCGCCGAATTTGCCGCACGATACCTCGTATCTCCGTCGAGGCCAGGGCAGGGGAAAGGCATTGCGGTCGATCAGCGGTCGCTTACAATGCCCTTAAATATGATCGATCCGCTGAGCAAGGATGGCAAGGGCAGCTGTCTTGGGCGGCCGACCCTTCATCGATCGGGTTCCGGCTCAGGCCGAGTGGGTTGGTATTCGCCCTGCTGCGTGCGAACGGCCGCACAGGCATTTGAATTGCCGCCGACAGGGGCAGACTTACATCGACGACGACATCACTACGTTCGGTGAGGGCGTGTCCGCAGCTTCGGCGCCGGGCTGAGGTGGTGCCGATAGCGCGGCACGGACCTCGTTTTCCTCCCATCCCGCCCGCACTGCGGATTCGATCAGTTCGACCATTTTCTCCGTAGATGACGATCGAGATGTCTCATCAAGATGTTTGCTTGCCGTCTCAAGACATTCCTTGAGGTTTGCCGCACGGGCAGCCGGGTCCTGACTGAAACGCGGGGAGGCGACGTAGATCATGATAGGCTCCTTTCTGATTAGAACAGAGGGAAGCGCTCGCGGTTCCATCCGCTTGCAGGGATTTCCGTGAGCCGTGGTCCGACCCCACGCTCGAACTGCTGTCGAGGGTGCCGCTCACGCAGGAGCTGCAGCACGCACAGCGGCGGTCCCCGGGCTTTAGTCTGTTCCGCCGATCAAGCTATCGGCCGGCATTGTTGGCCAGCATCATCTCATTGATCTTTGCGGCAAGATCATCGACGGCGAAAGGCTTGCCGATCATCGCCATGTTGGGCCCAAGAAAACTTGCCTTTGTGGCAGCGTTTTCGGCATAGCCTGTCACGAACAAGATAGGAAGATCCGGCCGATATTGCCCGGCAATTTCCGCCAACTGTCGGCCGTTCATCCCAGGAAGGCCGACATCCGAAACCATGAGGTCGACCTTTTTTTCAGAGGCGAGAATACCGATGGCGGCTTCCGCGTTGGCCGCCTCGAAGGCGAGATAGGACAGTTCACCGAGCACGTCGCAGATCAGGAGGCGCACTGCGTCGTCATCTTCGACCACAAGGACGCTCTGCCCCCGTCCCTCCGGTGCCGCTTCTGGAACCATCGGTCCTTTATCATCGCTTGGCCCTTCAGCTGCCGGGAGATAGAGCTCGATCGATGTCCCTTGTCCCGGCCTGCTATCAATGCGGACCTGGCCACCGGATTGACGGACAAAACCGTAAATCATCGACAGGCCGAGGCCGGTGCCCTGGCCGATCGGCTTTGTCGTGAAGAACGGTTCGAACACCTTGTTCACAACATCGGCCGGCATGCCGATACCGGTATCGCTAACGGCTAGCAATACATAGGTGCCCGGCTTCAAGTCTAAACTCCGCTCGCAGGCCTCGACAACACAGCGCCTGGCGGCAACTCTCAATCGACCGCCGTCTGGCATAGCGTCGCGCGCGTTGACTGCGAGATTGAGCAATGCGCTTTCCAACTGGTTGACATCGGCCAAGGCTGCCCCGGTCCCGGCCTCGACGTCGATCTCTACGCGTATGTTCTCCGGCAATGTCCTTTCCAGGAGTTCCCTGGTTGCTTCCAACTGCGGCGCGATCTCGACTGGTTTGGAGTCCAGCGTCTGGCGGCGAGAAAAGGCCAACAGCCGTGCGATCAGAGCTGCCGCCCTATTTGCCGAATCCACGGCGGCGTCCATGAATCTGTCGACGTCTTCGAGCCGTCCGCTTGCGATGCGGCGTTTTGCGATATTGATGCCCCCAATGATACCGGTGAGCATATTGTTGAAATCATGTGCGATCCCGCCGGTCAGTTGACCGACTGCTTCCATTTTCTGGGACTGGCGGAGGGCTTCCTCGGCAAGATTGCGAGCCGCCATTTCGTTTTCCAGAGCGGCTGTGCGCTCGGCAACCCGCTGTTCAAGCGTCCGGTTCAGGGTGTCGAGCGCCTCACGCTCCACACGCAGCGCCGCCTCCGATGCCGCAAGAGCGCTTTCCGTTCGCTTTCTTTCAGTAATATCGATCACGGTTCCGATGAAGCGCACCGCGCTCGCACCAGAAAATATTGCGCCTCCCTTTGCAGCGATCCAACGCTCCTTGCCGTCGTCAATGCCGATGGTGCGGTATTCGACTTCGAATTCGCCGCGCCCTGTGGGCTCCAAGGCAGCTTTGACGGCGTTGTCGGCGCGCTCCTTGTCCTGTGGGTGAAGTCCAGCGAGAAAGGTGCCCTCGTAGGAAATTTGCCGATCAGACGTCAATCCAAACATCGCCCTGCAGCGCTCGTCCCAACGCAAGGCCCCCGTCGCAGGGTTATAATCCCAGGTCCCGATTCCCGCCGCACTCGTTGCTAGACGTAACCGCGTCTCGCTCTCATCGAGGTCCCTCAGGCGATCGCGCATCTGGAACTGTTTCTGCCTCAGCCGCATCGCCGATGCGATCGCACTGAAAAGAGAGGCGCTTCCGAGTGGCCGTTCGAGCACAACGCTGTTGCTCGACAAATCGAAGAGCGCCAGTTGCGACAAGCGTTCGCTGGGCATGCGCGCCGCGCGAGGCGCGGCCAAAAGCACGAATGGCACGTCAGACCAGGAGGGTTGAGCCTGAAGCGCTGACTTCAAGGTGTCGGCATTTCTTGCCAGCGCTTCTTCCGTCAGCAGGATCGCGCCGATCTGTTCGCTCATCATGCCTGCGACATCTTCGAGATCGCGGCAGATGACCGCCTCGTAGCCTTTATGCGTCAGGATCGATGAGACCGCATCCGCATCCCTGCCGAAGGGCGCGCAGATCAGGATACGCCGGCCTTCGGACGTCTCTGACCTATCGCTCACGATCTCGATCTTCCATCAAGGGACCCCGTATACCGAGATATTCGGGCGTACCGGTCAAAATGCCCCTGAACTGGGACAGGGGTTCGCCCACGCGGATCCCGCCCGCATCGACCCTCAATTCACGGATCGTATCCTCGTGCGCGCCTCCACGGTTCTTGAGTACCGAGATTGCCTTGCGCACCCGCCCCTCGGCTTCGAAAAACCGCAGTAAGACGACTGCATCTGCAACATAGGATATGTTGAGGCTTGTCGTCATCGCGCCGACGAGACCATCGATCAGCAGCGTCACAACGCCTTTCTGACTGAGGTAGGACAGGAGCTCATGCATCTGCAGGATGAGATGCTGCTCCTGAGGCATGGCAGCGACATATCCGTTCAGGCTGTCGATGACGATCATCCGGGCCTTGCGCTCCTCGACCTCACGTCGCACCCGAAATGCAAATTCACCGGGCGAAATCTCCGCGGGGTCGATCTGTTCGACGCAAAGCGTGCCATTCGCAATATGCTTCTCCAGATCGAAACCGAAGGCTTTGGCGCGAGCCATCAATGTTCCTATCCGCTCGTCGAACTCATAGACGGTGGAGGGTTCACCCCGCTCGCAGGCCGCATGCAGATATTGCAGCGCGATCGTCGTCTTGCCGCTGCCAGCGGGGCCGGTCAGAAGCGTGCTCGTGCCGCGAAGAGGTCCGCCGCCAAGCAGGTTGTCGAGCCCCTGTACTCCGCTCGGCGTGACCTCGTCAGCAAATTCACCGTGGTGAGTAGCGGCAATCAGTCTTGGATAGATCTGCAGCCCGCCTGTCCTGATCGTGAAATCGTGATAGCCGGCGGTGAAATCAATGCCGCGCAGCTTCTGGACCTGCAGTCGCCGCCGCGCGGCGCCGAAGTCGAGCGTCAGCCGCTCAAGGGTTATAACGCCATGGCAGAGACTATGCAGATGAGCGTCGCGGCCATCGGCTTTGCCGGTCATGTCATCAACTAGGATCACCGTTGTGTCGCGTCCCGAGAAGAACTGCTTGAGAGCGAGCACTTGCCGGCGATACCGTAGCGGATCCTGTGCGAGCAGGCGCATTTCCGACAGGCTATCGAACACGACGCGCTTAGGCTTAACCCGCTCCACCTCTTCTTGGATGAGCCTGATCGTCTCGCCGAGCTCCATCTCCCAGGGGTGTAGGATCGACTGATCACGGCCCTCACCAAAAATTTCGGCAGCGGAGTCGAACTCGAACACGTCAAACTCGCCACTGTCCCATCCATGAGATGCAGCAACGGCCGCAAGCTCTTCAGCCGTTTCTGACAGAGTTATGTAAAGGGCCTTTTCGCCGCGCCGCACCCCTTCGCGAAGAAATTGCAAGGCCAGCGTCGTTTTGCCGGAGCCAGGTGCGCCTTCCAGAAGATAAAGTCGTCGTGGCGACAGGCCGCCTTTGAGGATGATGTCAAGGCCTGCATTTCCGGTCGAAATAGTGTCAGGCAACGTTATGGGTCCCAGATATCAATTGGTTTTTTTCAAGAAATATGATCGATCCACAATCTGGCAAGCCCGTTCGCTCGTCTCGGGCGGGAATCTGTCGCTGATTGGCACCTGCATCCACTGCGACCAGGTTCGTTATGACGCTCAGCCTCGCACGCTCGCGAAACCAGCGGATGACCTAGAGGACTAATAAAAATCCCCGACGACGTCAGTCATCGGGGAAATTGGGCGTGCTGAAAACAGAGAGCAAGGGCCGCCGGGTTGCATCGAAAAAGCCGGGGTCTCGTTAGATCCGCGTCACTTCGCCCGGCGGCTAAACTAAAACGTGTCAGCGCTACCATTGTTCCCGCCGTACAAAAAAGAAATCTCACTCCAGGCGATAGCGGCCCTACTGCCTTAGTCGCGGACGGAACATCAATCGTCCGGACGAGGTCATGTCCCAATCTATCGGTGATCAACGCCGAAGCAATTTTCATGTCGCAAGCTGGACCGTTCAGAGCCGGTCGGCTTTGGACAGCTGCAAACGTTGGCATGTTGCGGTCTTAATCGTCCGTGAGGTCGATGTCGGGATACCCTCTCGGCGGTCCCATCTCCCAAAACGATTGTGCTTCGTTTGGACCCCGCTCTAAGCTGTGCCGTTCTCCACTATTCGGCCGCCAAAAGCTCGCTATCGAACGGCGGCGGGCGAAACCTGACTGCCCTCCCGAAGTGTGGCTAGTTCTTATCCCGAGCCGTTGCTACGGCTAGGAAGACACTACGACATGGCCGTTTTCTTCACCGTCCCAATAACGGATAGATGCAGCCGAAACCTTTATGAGAACCAGGCCTGGCGTCTCGGTCCCTTCCGGAAACCAACGCTCTAGACCGGAGGACCAGTGATCCTCGAACATCGCCTTGTCGCGGATGACGGCAGCGCTTCCCTCAACCGCGATGAATATCCCCGGTTTGCCCAGCAGGCTTGGGGGAGCGGTGAAGGTCAGCAAAACGTCATTGATCCCCTCGATCTCGCTGACCTTGCGGGTGTCTTCGTAGGAGAAAAACCACGAGTCACCGTCATACTCGACGTCGCCATTGTTACTCATCGGCCGGGTGGCAATCCTGCCGGCGCCGGCGTTGGTGCAGAGCATGCAAAAGTCGATTTTCCTCAAGTGCGAGGACAGGTCCTCAAGTGTCTTTGACGGCATGATGTCCTCCTGGGCGTGACTGAGATCCTATAAGTATCAAAGGCTCCGGAATGTTCCGGCGAATGCGAAACACGCTGAAAATGGCAGGTCCGCCGGAACCTGGATCATTTCTCGGTGTTTTCGCAAGGAAAGGAGCACAGCCATGATGACCCAATCGAAACGGCTTGCAGAGGAGTACCGCCGGCTCGGCGGCCGCCGGCTCGCCAAGGTTGACGATAACATCGTCAGTACGCGGGCATGGGATGAGGATACTCCCGAGGCGGAAAGGTTCTGGCAGGAGCATGTTGCTCCTCTCGATGAAGAAAAACGTCGGGAAGTCGAGCTCCATCTGCCGTCAATCAGCGAACGCTGACGATATGCCGTTTTCCAATTTCGAACTTAAAACGGTAGATGTCGATGCCGGTGCCATCCGCCTCAGAATTGGTGGAAGCGGGCCGCCCTTGCTTCTGTTGCACGGCCATCCCCGCACGCACATGACATGGGGCTCCGTCGCCGAAATCCTCGCGCCGTTTTTCACCGTCGTCTGTCCAGATCTGCCTGGCTTTGGCAAATCCCACATACCGCAGGACGCGCCCGATTCGATCCATTCGTCCAAGATGGAGAAGGCCAGATCGCTTCGCCAGCTGATGGATAAGCTTGGTCTTCCGTCCTTCTTTCTCGCCGGGCATGACAGAGGGAGCCTGACGGCGTTCCGGCTGGCCATGATGTATCCCGACGTTGTGCGAAAGCTCGTGATCATCGACGGCCTGCCTGTGCTAGAACATCTCGAACGCGCCGATTGGCGGTTCGCCCGCGACTGGTATCACTGGTTCTTCTTCGCCCAGCCCGGAAAGCCCGAGCGGGTCATCTCCGCAGATCCCGAGGCCTGGTACGACAAGCTGTCGCCCGACGTAATGGGGGCTGAGGCCTATGCCGACATTTGTGAGGCCATCCATGACCCAGCTGTGATCCACGGGATGATCGAGGATTATCGAGCCGGGATCCGCGTCGATCATATCCATGACAAGCAGGACCGGGAGGTGGGCCGCAAGGTTTCCTGCCCAATGCTTTGTCTTTGGTCACTTCGCGACGACCTGCAACAAATCTACACCGATCCCGTCGCGATATGGCGCAACTGGGCCAGCGACGTCAGCGGCTTCGGGGTCGACAGTGGGCATCATGTCGCAGAAGAAAATCCAAGAGATCTGGCTGCCGCAATCAAGACATTTCTCCTCACTGAGGATTGAGACGCGTCGGTTCGCATGGAACTTTTATGGCGCGTCATATTTGTAACTCGTGATCTTGGATCCGCGCCTGCTACCCGCGTCAAGCGACCGCGAAAGGAAAGACTATGAATAACAACCACCGCAGCAGTGAAAGAGTGACCGAAACGGCGACTGAGGCAAGGCAGGGTCGATGGGGCAGGCCGGTGTTCCTGGTCCTTATCGGTGGCCTGGTCCTTGCCATGATCGTCTGGGTAGGTGTCGATATGTGGGGCGAGAGCATAGACACCGACAAAACCTCGACGGCCGCAACTGCGAATGACCCCATCAATGCCCAGCCCTCAGGAGAAGGGACCTTCGACAATAATGCCGCCGATGGCAGCGCGCCCCCGCCGAAGCAGACAGATCGTTCGCCCTCGCCGAGCGGCAACGGCGGCGGTCCGACACAGGTCACCACACCGTCGGGCACCGAGAAGGTTCAATGAGGTCATGTTCGGACGCCGGCGGCATAGTCTGCCCCCGCACTTTATTCAATGAAAGCAGTCAGGAGACTTTTAAATGACGGATCATGACGAACTGCACAAGGTATGGGACCTTTCAGAGAAAATTGGCTTCTGCATGCTGACCACACAGTCGGGAAGCGATCTACGCGCCCGTCCGATGTCGGCATATGCCGAAAGGGTCGACAACGCGTTCTACTTCCTTACCGATATCGACAGCCACAAGGATGACGAAATCGAGCGTAACCCTGCCGTCTGCCTCGCCTTCGCAGACAGCAAGGGGCAGAAATACGTCTCGATATCGGGCATCGCGGAGGTCCAGAACGACCGGGAAAAGATCCGGGACCTCTGGGCGACCCCCGCCAAGGCATGGTGGGATAGTCCCGAAGATCCCTCGATCCGCATCCTCAAGGTAACGCCGAACTTCGCCGAATATTGGGATAGTCCAGGCACCATCGTCAGCTACATCAAGATGGCTGCCGCTGCTGTATCCAGCGCCAAGCCGGATATGGGCGAGAATGCCAAGGTACAAATGTAGGTCGAGGCGGTCATGGGTGTCGACAGACAGGAAATAATCCGCCGACGCGCCTTTCGAAATATGGGAGGACGAGGGGCGTCTGGACGGTGCTGACCAGCGACATTGGCTGCAGGCGGAGGACGAGCTCTTCGGCGATGATGATCACGAAACGATGCAGGAACTGCTCGATGAGTACGATCATGACGATGACCTCGCATCTGGCAAGTCTGCGACAGCTAAAACTCACTCGTTCGAGGCGGGGCCAGCCGGCCACGCTCAAAAGGAGACGGATCTCATGGCAAAACAAAACAGCGACGGCCTCAATGGTTTGTTGACCGAATTGGGCGTTCTGCCTCAGGAGCGGGATGGGCTGAAAACCCTGACCGTTGATCAGCAGGAAGTGCTGAACGCCTACCAGTCGGGCCGGATGGAGGAGGCTGATTTTCAGCGTCATCTCGCAACCGACACTGTGCTCGCAGATCATGTCCGCTCATCGCTGACGGCCGGCCGCGATTAAGCCACCCGGCAGCCAATTTCGATCTCGGCAAGCAAGGATCACCAATGCGTCATGACACCTTGTGTTTCGCTTGCTCAGCCTGAGCCGGCGATAGAACTTTTGACGATAACCAGTACAAGGCGGGGGTGAGGCAACTGCCGTGGGACTTCGGAATTTATTGTTGCTGCCGGTGGAACCAGGCATCGTTGCGTAGGTTTGGCAATGGTTACCAACTCAGAAAACTCCCACGGAGGATCCCAATGCGTATCAAACTTATTGCGGCATCCGTCGTCGCACTCGCTATGGCAACGTCTGTATCCTACGCGCAGTCCAACCCGGTTCCCAATCACATGGCAACCGATAAGAACGCCAACGAGGATGCCGGCGGCGGCGCTGGAAGCAGCGATTCATCCGGCACCAAGACCATGAAGCCGATGGGCACAGACTCGACGATGACCAACAGCACGACCGAACAGACCAAGTGTAAGGACGGCTCGAACGCCAAGGGCGCTCTCCAGACCCAGGCCGGCAAGGGTGATGCGACGCCACAGGATCAGGCCTGCGGCGAAAACAACAACTGACAGATTGTAACTGACGACAGGGAGGCCGGATCATCTCCGGCCTTTTTGCTGTTTGCACAGCATGAATGTTTTGCCGGAGGTCCACTCTTTGCGGGTTCGGCAACGCCAGCCGGAACCGATTGGCTTTACAAATGTTTGTGAGGAGACAAGGACCCGCCCGTCGCCTGGAGGCCTGGATGAGTAGTGATCAATGGACACCGGAACTCTTTTCTGAAGCCTGGTCCGCCGGGATAGCAGCTGTCGTCGATGAGCGAATAACGCCCTTGCAGCATCTCGTTGTTATGTCATCGCCGGGAATCGATCGATACGACACAACGGACGGTCCGCTGAAACGCGAGATGGATCAGGTATTGGAGATTGGCCTCGCCAAGCTTCAAAAAAGTGGCGAGGCAGCGCCGGGCTAACGTTCGTAAAGTTGCGCTGGAGACCAGCAAGCGTTCCTTCGCGAAAGAATACGGAGCCGATCAACTTGGGCCTGCCGATCAAACGATATCTTGTCCCTCTCGCCGGCGCGATGATGGCCTTAGCCGCGACGCGGCTCGTAGTTCGCCTCAGCAGCCGGGGTGATCCCTGTCGCAATATCGCGACCGAAGATCCTCACGGAAGGGATGCCGAACGGCCTGAGGCGATACCCGCCCGGGGATTAGTCGATGTTTTCTGGCGCGTCTACGAGGAAGTCTCGAGGGACAGGGTTAGTCTGATCGCCGCCGGCGTCACTTTTTATCTGTTTTTGGCACTCTTTCCCGCCCTTGGCGCGCTCGTCGCACTTTACGGGCTTGCGGCGGATCGAGCGACGATGGCCCAACATATCCGGGAGCTCGCCGTTCTTCTCCCGCCAGGTGCCTTCGACATTGTCGCAGACCAGATCCAGGAGCTTTCGAAAAAGCCGAACGGATCGCTCGGCATTGCCTTCTTTGCGGGCTTCGCGATCGCTTTGTGGAGCGCCCACAATGGAACGTTAGCGCTTTTTGATGCGATGAACGTCGCCTATGAGGAAGACGAAAAACGGACCTTCTTGTGGCGCAACCTGACCGGCCTCGCGTTTACGCTTGGCGCTACGACCGTGGTCATTGCAATGATCGGGTTGGTCGCGGGATTGCCGATCGTCCTCTCCTACGTGTGGCTGGGAGAGGTGCCCGAAGAGATCGTGCTGATGATACGCTGGCCGGTTCTGCTTGCGATCTTCTTTTGCGGCATCATGGCCCTTTACCGCTTTGGCCCAAGCCGTGAACCCGCCAAGGTGCGCTGGATGACCTGGGGTGCTGCGATGACGACGATCGCCTGCGTGGCAATGTCGCTCTGCTTTTCCCTCTATCTCGACCGGTTCGCAGACTACAAGGCGACATACGGGGCGCTTGGCGCGCTAATCGGCCTGCTGGTCTGGACCTGGCTTTCTGTCACGATTCTGATCGTTGGCGCCGAGCTTAATGCCGAGCTCGAACATCAGACGGCGAGAGACACGACAACTGGCGCTCCGCTTCCAATGGGAGTGCGCGGTGCCTTCGTCGCCGACAGCCTCGGAAAGACCTCTGGTCAGTCCGGCTAAGCTTCATGGTTAAGCTGGGCGATCGACACGGCCTCAAGATCGCCGCGGAGCGTGCGAATAGCGTCGTTTCGACCCTGGGGCGGATCTTTAGAATCTTTAGCGACGTTCCGCAAGGAAACTGGCGTTCGTTATGCGAAGGAGCAGTGATGTTAGACACCGATAGCAAGGCAAGCAAGAAGGAGCGCCGCCTGGGCGATGTCTCGCGTTTCGTCGAAGCGCAGGAGCAGGCTGATAGCAGCTCGATTGCCCCTGCCGCTGTACAGCCAGCGGGACGAAGAGATGAAAACGCGTGCGCGCTCGTCGATCCTGTTTCCGCTGCGGCGCTATGAACGGAAATTTGCATCTGGACCCTGCAGTCGACGCCCTCGCCGATGCCGCCGCAGGTGCAGTTATGGCTAAATTTCGATGAGTTCGCGCTCGATGACCTTGAGAGGGTCTTGCGCGACGAGTGGCGCATGCGGGGCCTGCCGTTCAACGACAATGCAGGCCGTAAAAACCATCCTCGTAATCAGTCGCGTTGCGTTGGTCGAATGGTGTCGACGCTGATCTGGCCGTCCAGAACACCGCGCTTCACGTCGGTGCGGCCGTGAGCGATCTCAATCACGGTGTAGAGCTTATCGTCGCGGAAGGAGCTGGCATTTGCTGTCGTGACGTCTTCTGCAGGCGCAGAATCGATCTCCATGTAATCAAGTTCGCGGCTGGCGGCGACGATCCGCGCGTCACCGGAGGTGCGCGCTGCCACAACAACCACACCATGACCCGGTGCGTTTGCCCATCTCGGATCGCCTGGACCCGCAATCGGCTCCAGGCGATAGATGGAAAGAGGTTCCGCGCTCAGATCGGCGCCGGCAGCGGTCGCGTCCTCGATCTGAGCCTTGCTCTCGACAGAGCTTCCAAACTCGACCTGGCTGGTCTCGTTGTTGATCTCTTCGGTATTACCGGTCCTCGAGACGTTCGACATGATGTAGGAACCTCCGTTTTCGCGTTAATCTAACGACCGCGAAGGTCGGCGGTTCCGCCATACGGCGCTCCGATCGAAGAAATTGTCTACGGGCTGGGATGCCATCTACCTTTCGCCGAACGAGGGCCGCTTACGATGCAGCCGTCGATCCCCGGCCACCTGCGCGGCCGGGGGAGGAGCAGTCAGCCCAGTCTGACATTTTCGGCCTTGGATTTGCCGGTCTTACGGTCCTGGCCGACGTCGTAAGTGACTTTGTCGCCATCCTTGATCGATCCCTGACCGCTGAGCCCGCTGACATGGACAAAGACATCCGGTCCGCCGGCGTCCGGGGTGATGAAGCCGAAGCCCTTGTCCTGGTTAAAAAACTTCACTGTTCCTGTTGCCATTTTTTCCTCGAAATATGTCGGTCTAGACGCGTTTACTTTAGGCTAGGCAACCGGGTGGGCACAACGGACTTTTTGCGATCAAGAGATCTGTGCGAACTCCGACCCCCGACGTCAGGCCGGCTTACTCTTGTCCGTCCGCCACCCGGTTTTCCGGCTTCTTCGTCGGATCGGTCAGGTGTTGCTGAGTATGGCCCGCCGGGGAGGTCGCTTCCCTTCCGTGGTCTCTCTTCGTCAGAGTGCATCCGCCGAGGTCGTGTCTGTGCCGAGCGGCCGGCTAACGACATCATGGCCGTCGCCCGCTTCACGGGGGTAAAAAAAGGGCAACCTCGGAAGCGAGGGCGGTTGATCGTCCGACTTCTTGAAACATGGGGATGGGGCAGGGAACGCTGCTCTAACGGCGAAAAATCCCAGACCCGATCGAAACTTTGAATTGGAGGTCACCAATGACAATCAAGAGCCTTCTTCTCGGCTCCGCTGCTGCTCTGGCAGTAGTATCTGGCGCACAGGCTGCCGACGCAATCGTCGCAGCTGAGCCGGAAGCAGTAGAATACGTTCGCGTTTGCGACGCATACGGCACTGGCTACTTCTACATCCCGGGCACCGAAACCTGCCTCAAGATCGAAGGCTACGTTCGTTTTGACGTAAACTTCGGCTTCGGCGATTTCTACGACAACGGCGGCCTGGAAGACTGGTCTTCTCAGACCCGTGGTCAGGTTCAGTTCACGGCTAAGAGCGACACCGAATACGGCCCGCTCACCGGCGTGATCGTCTACCAGGCTAACTACCGTCCGAACGGCGATGCAAGCAACCAGAGCATCTCGAACGGCACCGTTCTCGACACCGCCTACATCGACATCGCGGGCCTCCGCGTTGGTAAGCTCTTCAACTGGTGGGACGACGACTTCTCGGGCGAATTCGACGTAACGAACTCCGGTACGACGTCTTTCAATTCCATCCGCTACCAGTATGAGTCTGGCGACTTCTACGCTGGTATCGCTGTTGAAGAAATCGGTGGCGTTGGCGGTTCTATTCAGGGTCCGCTGGTTCAGGCAGCGATCGATGCCGGTCTTGTGGCTCCTGGCACTACCGGCGCTTACGGTTGGGAACGCGCTGGCAACAACGTCGGTATCGACGCTGCTGTTGGCGGTGTTGCAGGCGGCTTCACCTGGCAGTTGCTCGGTGGTTATGACGTCGACGCAGAAGAAGGCGCCATCCGCGCCAAGATCGGTGTTGACCTCGGACCGGGCACCCTCGGCCTCGCAGGCATCTGGTCTTCTGGCCCGTCGGCTTACTACCTGAACGGCGAATGGGCAATTGCTGCTCAGTACGCCATCAAGGCAACCGACAAGCTGACCATCACCCCCGGCGTCCAGTACACGGCGAACATTGTTCCTGACATCGATTTTGCTACTGGAGCGATTGGCGGTGACTGGAACGATGGTCACGAGTGGCGCGCTGGTGTGACGATCGACTACCAGATCGTAGAGAACCTCTCCACGAAGCTGGCAGTTACCTACGTCAACCAGGATTACGGCGATGCTGGCGATGTAGCTGGCAAGGGTTCGGCTGATGGCGTTGAAGGCTTCTTCCGCCTGCAGCGTGCATTCTAATCTGATCTGACTTCGGTCTCATCAGGAAGGCCCGGCTCTCTGAGCCGGGCCTTTTGCATTGCAGGTATTGCTGCGGACTTAGTTCGTTAGGAAGGGCGCTGTTCGTCTATCCGCAGGCATTGACGAACTGCACGACGCGCTCGCCAACCCCATCGACATGCAGCAACGGCGCATGCCCTTGCCCGGCCGCGATCAGCCCTCGGCTGTTCGGATGCCGCTTCACCATCTCCCCGACCGTTTTCTCCGAGAGCAGCGTCGAGTTCTCACCCCTGACGACCAGCAGCGGCACCAGTCTCATCGCCTCGAACTGCGCCCACATATCCGGCAACGGCTTGCTGAGATCCGCCGCAACCATCGCTTCCGCAATCGCGGGGTCGAAATCGCTGACGATCCGGTCGCCATCGCGCCGGTAGAGCGCCTCCGCCATCTCCCGCCAGTCGTCCGAGCCGAGCGCCGGAAACGCCTTGCCGTGTAGATCCTGCAGGATGGCCGCCGCATCGTCCCAGTCATGGGGCGCTCTGGCATGGCCGAGATAGTTCTGGATATGCCGCAACCCTTCGAGCTCAAGCACCGGTCCGACATCGTTCAGCACCACGCCCGCCAATAGCTCCGGCTTCATAACCGCGATCAGATGCAGAATCAGTCCGCCGCGGGAGGTGCCGATGAAGATGGCGCGGCGAATGCCGAGCGTCTCGCAGACGGTCAGCACATCCTGCGCCTCGACGGCGATGTTGTAGTTCGCCTTGTTATGATCCCAATCCGATTGTCCGCGGCCACGGTAATCCAAGGCGATGACGCGGCGAGGCGATTGCGGATCGCTCGAAAGCATCATCGCCAGCTGGTGGAAGTCGCGAGAGTTGCGCGTCAGCCCGGGCAGGCAGATGACGGGGAGCGCGTCCCGATGCGCGCTGCCATAGTCCCGGGCATGCAGCGTGAGGCCGTCGGTCGTGCTGATCGCCTGCGCTGCGAAGCCGGTCTTGAAACCCGTCGCCATCGCCATCTCCCTGTTGCCAGGGAGGTTAGCGCCGGCGCATCATTGCGCAAGCGGTCTCAGGAGGAGCGGCCGCCGACCAGGTCGCGCACGATGTCGGGCGTCCCTCCCAACCTAGCCTTGTACACCTCATAGTTCTCAATCACCCGCTGCACATAGTTGCGCGTCTCGGGGTGTAAACCTCGTAATTCGGCGCCGGGAACCCAGCGTCAGTTCGCATTCGCGCGGCAGGAGGATTGCCGTGACCTCCCGACTGGCGTGACATCTCCGGAAACCTTCCTTCGATGCCAATCAACTCCATGAACCGGTGCTCCGGCTCACCCGCTATCGAGCCAGTGGATCCGACGGGTCGGCAAAGGTCCGCCGACGGACTGCGCGCCTGCTGCGCCGCCGCTGTCAATCCGATCGACGCTCTCTCCAGGCTTCCCGGTACATGCCTTCCTTTCCTCACGGGTAGCGGTTGGGTGCCACTGGGAGGCCTTGCCCAAATTATATCCAGGCGGGAGGGAACGTTGTTCGGATTTTATCATCGCACGACGGGCGATGACCACGGCCGCCGCGTGATGAATGCTGAGGCCATATCTTCGGGCGAACCGCTGATGGCCGGAACAAGAAGAATTTTGGGAAGCCACCTGGAAGAGGCGCACGCCGTTCCGCGCCGCAGCAGAAAGCATGGCCTCCCGAAACTTGGCGTAGGGTAGCCGGTAGAGTGCGCGCATGTAAGCCGGGCCACGCCAATGCTCCGCAACGACGCGTCTGTAAGAGAAATCGAGCTGTTCGATTACGACCGGCAATCGCGCGGCTTTGGCCTCGGCAATCAGCCTGGCCGCAGATTTTTTTATCAGGTCCGTCGACTGGTTGGCGGACATGCCACGCGTAGACGCGGGGGCGGAAAACGTTCGTCCGGGATTGCCGGCCGCATCGATAAAGACGGCCGCGGCATGGCTCGCGTTGAAGTCAACGCCAATCGCCCCCGCCCGCGGCAGCGTTTGCACTTCGGGAATATCCTGCCGGAATGACGCTATCAGCCGCCACGAGGTTGTGTCCCTGATGAAGGTGATCGTGATTGGTCGATGCTCCGCAAGGGCCTGCTCAAGGTCACCTTGGCCATGCTGGAAGCGGAGCCCGTGAAATCTAACGATATACTGTCGCGCGTTCTTGACCGTGCAGCACACTTCGGCGAGATCGCGAAGGGCGTACGGCAACCGCAGTTCGAGATCGAAGGTGCCATCCGCGTGCGGCCTCAGACGCGCGAACGGATTCCCGCTTTCGCGGATGCTGTCGCCTTCAAGCGTGAAACGTCCTTCACGGAGCTCGCGCCATCTGGTCGCCCCGCCAATCGCATCTGGCCTGAGAAAACACGCCCTGAATGCCTTGCGCGTGCCGAAGCAGAGGGACGGCCTCTCAAGCTTGGGACGCTCTCTTGCGATGCGGTGTCTCAACCGCTGCTCTTTGCGCTGACAATAATGCAGTGCTCGCAGCAGCTTGCGTCGCCTAGCGCGCATCCGGGTGAGCAGTTGGCGCTTGCGATACGAAGCATCCAGCAGGATCTTTAAAGGGCGGATACGCAGCGCCACATGCCTCGCGCTTCCAAGCGTGCGCTTTAGACCCTGAATTTTAAGGGTTAGCTCGCCATCTTCTGCGACTAGTTTGACGATCGCCGAAGACTGTTTCTGGAGAGCTTGCTTCATTCGGCCTAAAGAGCGGCGCGTTATTGCGAGCCGCAGCTCCCATTCCCGAATATGACGGAGCCCGAGTTCCCGCAACGACTGCAGGCGAGCCAGAAGCTGACGATAGACCATGTCCAGATGCGTCGCCGAGATGCCGAAGTCGGGGTAAAGCGTCGTGTGAATATCGCCTTTCCATTGCCGACCGGCTTGCAGCAGGGCAAAGATCTTATGCTCGGCACGCGACATAACGGCCGCGTACCGTTCCAGAACCGGCTGATCTCCTCGAATGCGCGTTTGAAAAGAGCGAAACATTGTCGAAAGCGATGTTGGACCGCCTTTAGCATGCTCATAGAATGCTAAAAGACTGTTGCACAGCGCAACTTAGCATCAAGCGATTGTTCGGGTGCGGGACGAACTGATCGAGGCATTGCTAATACTCGTTTCGAGGCTATGTCTTCGGCGATGGGACAAGCGCTTCGCGACTGCATTGCAGATCGTTATTATTGTCGCAACCAATGAGGCGGCATGTGTCCGGAAGACCAACCACGGCCCTCAGCACCTATGCAAGCTTAGTCAGGATTGTCGCAGCGGTGCTCTCCTAATCGCGCGGCGTAACCGGCGGAGCGCGCCTCGGCCGCCCCGCTGATTCCATACACCTTCTCGACATTCATCGGGCCCCGTTGCTCGAAGCTTGACCGTGGACGGTGCGGGCGAACCGAGGCTCAAATGACGCGGTGTCACGGGGCATCGAAACTATCTCTGAAGTGCGTGGGGCACGGTTAGACCGAGGGGTGGCCCAGATCCGGGCCGAGACGACGGCCAAGACTTGGATCAGATCGCTGAGCTCGTCGGTTGCGTCTTGCGAATTGGAGCGAGGGCGATGACAATCCTGCAGTCAATCCATGCGAAGAGTTAAGGTTTGCTCCTCGCCAAAATCGATTGGCCTCCTACCTCTAGGAAAATGCCGGTAGCGAAGACGGAAGCGCACACAAGCGGTGAATGGGATGGCAAGGCGTTTACCGCAGGCCTTGGACGAGGTTTTGCCGGGGCATTGATCTTTGCTCTGCCGATGTTCATGACCATGGAGATGTGGGAACTGGGTTTCTACATGGATCGCTGGCGTCTGCTGCTCCTTCTGATTGTGAACGTCCCGCTTCTTATCCTCCTTTCGGACCGCGTCGGGTTCGAACAGACGTCGACGTGGCGCGATGCGAGCCGTGATGCAGCGATCGCTTTTGCCATTGGTATCGTGTCGTCGGTGGCGATCCTTCTCGCTGTCGGCGTGCTTAAGGCTGGCCAGCCTGTCTATGAGATTGTCGGAAAGATCGCCGTCCAGGCGGTACCAGCCAGTATCGGCGCTCTGTTGGGTCGAAGTCAGCTCAATGGCGACGAGAGTGCCAAAGGCGATGAAGGTGATCCGGTGCAGGAAGGCCCCGCCGACTATAGCGGCGAGATGTTCTTGATGGCGCTCGGGGCCTTGTTTCTCGGCCTGAATGTCGCTCCGACCGAGGAAATGATCCTCCTGTCCTTCAAAATGAGCCCATGGCATGTTCTTTGCGTCATTGTCATCTCACTGGCGGTCATGCATGGTTTTGTCTACGCTGTCTCGTTCAAGGGGGGCCATGAGATCGGCGACAAGGTGCCCGCCTGGCACATCGTGGTTCGGTTCACATTGCCGGGATATGTCATCGCGCTGTTGGTCAGCGCCTTTTGCCTCTGGATATTCGAACGCTTCAGCGGAACATCTGCATCGGCGATTCTCCCGGCCGTGGTGGTCCTTGGGCTCCCGTGCTCCATCGGTGCAGCGGCCGCCCGCCTGATTTTGTAGGACGACGAAAAGTGGCACGAAAGAAAACACCTTCAGCGAAACCGCACCCGGTTGAATGGGCGCTCGGCGTTGCCAGCAGCCTTCTCGTTGCAATTCTTATCGCCATCGTTGGCTATGAGGCGGCAACGAACTCTGGATCCCAACCGGACTTTGTGGTCTTCCGACTTGCGCCCACTGACGCTATCCCCAAGGGACAGGTGCGGTTCAAAATCACAAACATCGCCGATACCACAGCTGCGGCCGTGCTCGTGCGTGGCGAATGGCGCCGGCCTGATGGAATAACAGAGACCGCCGAAACGACGCTCGACTATGTCCCGGCAAACTCGTCGGGCGAGGGGGCGCTGATTTTCTCCGCCGATCCTGCTGCCGGCGACCTGTCGGTCCGCGCGGCCGGCTATGCAGACCCATGAGCAATGGAGTGCCGATGAGCAAGAAGAAGCAACCGATGCGCTGGCTGCGTGACAGGGAGGCGAAAAAGTCGAAAGCCAGCTTTCCGGAGCTTTTTTTTGATCTCGTCTTTGTCTTCGGACTGATCCAGCTTTCTCATACGCTTGCAGAGGATTTTACGTCCACCGCTGTTGGTGAGGCCCTGCTGCTCATCTTGGCGATCTGGTGGCTCTGGATCAACACGACCTGGGTGACCAATCTCCTCAACACCGATAGTGAGCCTGTCCGCTATCTGCTTTTTGCCCTGATGTTCGCAGCCATCCTAATGGCGATCGCGCTTCCCGAAGCTTTTGGCGATCATGCGCTGCCCTTTGCTGCCATCTACGCCTTGATGCAGGTCGGGCGATCGCTGTTTGCCTGGGTTGCGTTTGGCAGTCACGATCCGAAATCGGCCTCGACCTTCGGTCGGATCACGTTCTGGGCTTGCATATCCGGCACGCTTTGGGTGGCTGGCGCATTTGCATCCACAGAGTGGCGTCTGGCCGTCTGGGGCTTGGCCCTTGCGATCGAATATGGCGTGCCGCTCCTGCGCTTTCCTTTTCCGGGGCTTGGCAGAGCCGACAAAGAGACCTTGAACCTCAACGGAGAACATCTGGCTGAGCGCTGCGCACTCTTTGTCATCATTTGTCTCGGAGAGACGATCCTGACCACGGGTCGCAATGCCGTCGAGCATATGGGGCCAGATCTGACGTTCCTGGTTTTCTGCGGCGCATTCCTAAGCACCGTCGCTATGTGGTGGATTTATTTCCACCGCGGCCAGGAGGAGGCGGCAGAGAAGGTGGAGGAAACCAACGAGCCTGAGGCGGTCGCGCATAGTTTGTTCACTTACGGACACCTTCCGATCGTCGCAGGCATAATCCTGACAGCAGTTGGCGAAGACTTTGCGCTTTCGCATCCAGAGGAACAGGGGGACTGGAAAAGTGCCTGCGCGATCATCGGGGGGCCCGTGCTCTTTCTGTGCGGGAACATCTGGCTGAAGCTCGCAGCCGCCCAGCGGTTTCCCTTTTCTCACCTTGCTGGTCTCGCTGGCCTCTTGGCAATCAGTATCGTTGCACTGCTGGTGCCGCTTTATCTTCTGAATATCGCAGCAATGGCAGCATTGCTTTGCGCCGCCATATTCGAATATGCCGCGCGTCGCCGGCCGCAGTCACATCGGCCCGAGCGATAGCCTCATGTCTGACGGCATGTGATCTCCTGGTTATAGCCATCTGGAACCGGCTATTGCCATTCGTTCGATTGGGCCCATCTTACGGCTCAGCACGCCATAACGGGGACTAAACGATGTCTACGCACGAAGACCAGATTCGCCAGCGCGCCTATGAGATATGGGAGCGTGAAGGCCGTCCGCACGGGGACGATCTGAAGCATTGGATGCAGGCCTTCCAGGAAATTGCAGAGAACGCGCAGCCCAGCACCCTCAAGCCTGCTCGGGCCACGAAAATGACGACCTCTTCGCCAGATGCCAAAAAGGCGACGACCGGGAAGATTAAAAAGGAAAAGTCATCAGCAAGCGCTGCGTCATCGCAGCCTGTGGTGTCTGGCGGCGCCAAACCGGCTCGGGGCGTCACGACGCACTGAGGCAGTTGGTCTCGGTTCAATTCTAGCCAGCGTACCCCAGGGGTGCCTGTCGGCCATTGATGGGTTGCGCTATGATGCTGCGATCTTAAAAACACGCAGGCGAAGAAGGGCGGCAGGTCCTGCCGTCCAGCGAGTTGCTCTGTCACCACGAAGGTTTTCAAAGAGCTGCTTTGCTAACGCTGCTTATGCGCGGTCACAAGGACCTCAGAACTTGTAGCCAAGCTGAAGTCCCGCGCGTGTCATTCCGTTGTTGGGGCCATCACAGAGATTGGCGTGAGAAGAATGGGCGACCTGTGCCATTACATTCCAGTGACTGTCGAACCGGAAGCCCGCGCCTATGTATTCATGGAAGAGCAGGCGGCAACCAAGGGCTGGGCCGTTGTCGTTGCTGTCGAGGTCGCCTGTATGGATAACGCCGCCGAAGCCCGCCTCTGCAAACAGTTTATCGGAAAAATCGGCTGTCCACGAAAAGCCGGTGAAGACCTGACTTGCAGATCCTGACGTCCCGATGGAGGTTCCCAGATGGATTCGAGGGCGAGCAAGCTTTTGCAGACCCGTCGATTGATCATGGCCAAAGGGGTCGAAGAACAGCGTAAATTCGGGAAAAATTCCGTCTTCATGTTCGCCGCCGCCCTGGATGGACGCAGATGCGCCGAATCTTAACTCGTCAAAAACACCGTCATCTGCAAGCGCCGGTGTGCCCGCAGCAAGTGTCGCCATTATTGCAGCGTGTAGAATTTTCATTGGGCGCCCCGAATCGTCGACGTCGATCATGCCAGCCCTCAATCAACGGCGTAAAGGGCATTCCGACTTTGTACGAAAGATGACAATCAGCTTCAATCTTGGAACCCGCAACGCCACCGTGCATTATAGCTGCGCTGGCACGTTCCTCAGTCGGCAACCTCACTTCAGCCCCGGTCAATGCCGGGGCTTTTCTTGTGTGCCTCGTTGCAGCCATCGCTTGTCAAAAACGCTCCACGGTGTTCACCCTTGTTTCAACAACATCGGGATCCACTTCCTGCGACGAAAGATGCAGTGCTTGCATCCTCAGTCGCTGGTCGTTATTCTGGTGCTCCTGCCTCAGATCAGCAACATTCGATGCGCTCCAGTTGCCTCAGACTGAAGGCTTGGTGCGAAGTTGCAAAAAAACCTAGCGCCTCCCGACGCCTTCCATGATTGCGGCGACGATTGCCTGCTCGAGAGCATGCGCGTTGTTTTCCAGGCCAGCCTCGTCTCCGTTAACCGCAGACGCCGCAAACTGAACCGCTTCATCGCGTACGATACGTCGCGCTGCTTTCCGCGCCCTCGCCTCGTAGACGCTGTCGTCATCATTTTGGAGCGTCATGGAACTCCCCCATCATCCCAGGATCCGAAAGGCGGTTACGACATACAGATTGGTGGTGGTCCTTGCAATCGTCTGTCCGGCCTCGAACGCTTAGCGGCGCCGTTCGTCTTCGAAGTCGGTTCGCAATAACTGGTAAAGCAGGATCGAGCGGCGTTCCGGTTGGGGCACCTTGGGTCTCCTGCAATCAGACGCGGGACAGGCAACGGCGCAATCTTGAAAAATTTTCCTCGCCCTAAATATCTGCATCTTGCTGCAATCGACGGCGATATGATGAAGGAGATCTCTCCTGCAGCATGAGCAGAGCGAGGGCCTTGAGATCGGGCGGCTTCGCGGACCCTGCCTTGTCGTCATCAAGTCGCCCTGATGCTGCCACAGCGTTCAAGAGCGCTGCACATCACTATCTTTCAAACCACTTTTTTCGATGCGACGGGGATAGCTGCTGGCGCGTCTGCCCTCGACCTCTCCCCCAGCTGGAATGAGCCGCAAAACAACAGCAGCGAGGAGCACGATCGCAAAAGCAATCGGCAGGCAGATCGTCAACGCCAGCATCGTCATCCTCCGGTTCGCCCGGCATCATTTCACGGTCCTAGGCCATATGGCAGTTGTCTTTTCGGATGATGCGGGCAAGGAGCGGTTGGGCGGTCATGGCAGGAGCGAGCGTCCGGCGCCAGGCTCGTGCTGCAGCCACACAAAGGCGCTCAGTCGTTTCGCGGGCTGCCCTTACTGTGGTCACCGCCGCTGATAATTCGGGGCTCCACGCGCCAGAGACGGAAGAAGTATCGGCGCGCGTCGCCCTCGACGGCCATCATTCCAGCGATCTGGTCGTCACAGATCCGTTTGAAGTAGTCGACGATCGGCTGGCTGTCGTAGACCATAGCCGCTGTCTGCGCGCCATCGAGTTTCCGCAGTTCGACCATCGCCGTCGTGCCCCGCGCGCGGCATGCCTTTTGCATGTACGAAAACCAGTTCCGGGCGATAGATGTCCGGCCGACGGCCGCCAAGCGCAGGGCAAGTTTGATAGGCAAAAAAGACGGCTCCAGGGCAATAAGCCGGCCTGTCTGCCACTGGAACAGGAGGGCGTCGGCTCTAAGATCCGCATGAAACCTTTTGCCGAACCATTGCAGATTTTCGAGCACGCCGTCGAGGGGATGACCGGAAGAAATCTCTTCGCCCTGCCAAAGGCCGACCATCTCCGTCGGCAGTACTGGCGGTAGCGAGCCGAACCAGGCGATCGTCTTCGATTGCTGGTCGTTGGTCATCCTTGCTCCGGACAAATGCAAGCGGTTCATTCCGGCAACCATGGTGAAACCGCGCATCATACGCGGCTTCCATGATTGCCGGTCGGTCAGCGGCTGCCTGGAAGCATCTGGCTTTGCCGGACGTCGTCAATAGACTGATCCTGCGATGGCCGATCTCCGGCAGGTCGATCCCCTTCGGAGACGTCGCGCTGATGACCCGTCGGGATGACGTCGTCGACCACGTCGCGGGACAGTGCTGTCAGGTCGTATCCCCGCACTCGCGGTGATGTCGCTTGGGTGCTTCGCGTGTAACGGCCAGGTCCTGATGCGCTTCCTGCAGCCGCGTCCGCCTGGAAGACGTCTTCCTTGGACGCTGCTGCCTGTTGGGAACCAGTGCCTGCCGTCCAGCCTTCGGTGCGCCAAAGGTCGGCGCGTTCATCGAGGTCTATGGAACCCGCGTCGTCGAGAATGTCATGCGCCGTGTCGTAATTCGACTGATCGACGGAAGCGGAGACAAGAAAACCGCCGCGGCGCAACCCCTCGGCATAGACGTCGCGGTCTTCGTCCGGGAAGAACCAGTCCCCGAGCCTTGACCAGAAGCCGGAACTTTCCGCGGCAGACGATGCTCCTTCGCCGTCGGCTTCGTAGCCCGGCATAAGCCGCACGTCTTCGACGCCTTTAGACCTCAACTTTTCGACGGCGGTTTCGGCGTCGCTGCGGCTGTCGAAGAATGCAGTCAGGGTGCTCTTGGCTAGACCGCTTGCGAAGCTCGGCGCGCCTTCGTTATAGACGTTGGTCATGGAAATGCTCCTCCGTTGGTTGCTAGGGGAGCCAACGGGCAACGAAGGTGAATGTTCCAGCGGTCTACGGCTCAAGATTTGCAAACCGTGTCTGGCAGCGATCGCCTTCGGAACCGACCATTCGCTCGCAGCCCATCGCCAGTCGACGGCGCAGCTTTGCCAGACATGCGTCTGCGCCAAATTGTGCGACGAGACTCTTTCGCTCGAAGCCATCGCTGCGATTACAGAACCTGCATTCCAGCACGATAACTGCGTCACGGAGGTCCTTTAGCCTGGGCCATCGCCACCGGCCAGGTTGTGGTGTCTTCTGGCCATCTCTTCTCCAGGCGCAGGGCATCTCATCGCGCGGCAGCTAGCTAGCCGCATGGTTTTCAACAGGCAAGGCACCGACGGCGAATTTTTTCGATAACGGCATTTAAGCTGAAAGCTTCCACTATGGAATTGATTCACCTCGCTTATCTTTTCTTTTGAGGAATAGATTCCTTGAATCGGCGATCTTGACGGTGGTCAAGATAAGGAACAAAAAGGGAACAATCAACTTTTCACGGCATGAAGCCGGATGTTTTAACGCGATTTCGAAAGGATTCGTGACAGATGACTGTTGCCCGCGAGCACGTTCTCGCCGACCTGCGAGAGCGCATTTCCGCCCTTGAAGGCGGGATCGCAAGACGTGCCGGTTCGCTGCCGTTCGGTGTAGCCGAGATCGACGCGACCTTGCCAGGCGGTGGTCTGGCGCGCGGCGCGCTGCATGAATTCGCGGGTGGGGGGGCAGGGACCGTCGACGGGGCGGCGGCAGCTTTGTTCGCCGCTGGTATCGCAGCTAGAACCACCGGTCAGGTGGTATGGTGCCTAACCCGCCCGGACCTGTTCATGCCTGCTCTGGCACAATCCGGTCTGCATCCCGGTCGGGTTGTCTTTGTCGAAGGAGACAAGGAGGAAGATGTCCTTGCCAGTATGGAGGAATGCCTGGCCTATGGTGGTCTCGGAGCGGTAGTAGGCGAACTCGTTCGACTTCCCATGACTGCCTCAAGGCGGCTTCAGTTGGCCGCAGAACGAAAGGGTACGATTGCCCTGGCCGTAAGGCGGTGGCGACGACAGATCGAAGCCAACGACTTTGGTCAGCCAACAGCGGCAACGACGCGCTGGAGGATCAGCGTCCTGCCAAGCGTTGATCTCCCGGTTCAGGGCGTCGGCAGGCCAAGGTGGTTGTTGGAATTAATGAGATCGCGTGCGGGCGAGTGTGCTGAGTTTGAAATCGGAGCCTGCGATGACAAGGGTCGTATCGATATTCTTCCCCGATCTGGCGACCGATCGGATTCGGAGAGCCGATGCCTCTATTCCGCTTGATCAGGCTATCGCGGTTATCGCGAAGTCGGGTTCCAGACGTTGGGTGTCTGCCGCCGATGACGCGGCGCGCAGGGCCGGAGTAACCCCTGGAATGCCGGCTGCCAAAGCGCAGGCGATCTTTCGCGACCTGAAGTTGGTGGATGCCGACCCTGTTGGCGACCAGTTAGCTCTCAAACGGATTGCGTTATGGGCGCTGGCCATCTACTCGCCCGTCGTCGCCGTGGATGGCAACGACGGTATCGTCATGAACACCGAGGGTGCCGATCATCTGCAAGGCGGCGAGCAGAAAATGCTCAGCCGTGTCGCAAGCCAGTTCAAAGCCAAGGGTCTCAACGCACGGGTGGCAATCGCCGACACCTGGGGCGCTGCTCATGCCTGTGCTCGATCGATCAGGCGTGAAACGGTCATCGTTGGCCGCGGTGAACTGTTCCATGCGGTGGCGAGGCTTCCTGTTGCATTGCTAAGGCTTGCCCCGAAGATCGTCGCCGATCTTGGGACGCTCGGGTTCCGGACCATCGGCGAGTTGTCGGCGACGGCCAGAGCGCCGCTCGCGCTGCGGTTCGGCCCGCAGGTCGGCCGGCGCCTCGACCAGATGTTCGGCCGGATCTCCGAACCGATCGAACCAATCCGCGAAGCCGACCGGATCGACGTATCACGCGCTTTCGCTGAACCCATCGCAGCCGCCGAAACGATCAACAAGTATGTGGGTCGGCTCATCCAGCAACTGATCGGCGAGCTCCAACGTCGCGGTCTGGGGGCTCGCAAAATAGACCTGATCGTCGAAAAGACCGACGGCACCCTCCAGGCGATAAGGGCAGCAACTGCCAAGCCCGCTCGCGACGAGGCCTGGCTGACGAAATTGTTCAAGGACCGCACCGAGAAAATCGAGCCAGGTTTCGGTATCGAGAAGCTGACGCTCATCGCGGTCGTGACCGAACCACTCCAAGAGCAACAGAAGACCTCGTCGCTTGTAGAGGAGGCGGCGGCAGACATTGCGCCTTTGATCGACATACTGGGCAATCGCGGTCAGCGCGTTTACCGTATTGCTCCGGTCGCCTCGGATGTTCCGGAGCGCAGCGTCAGACGGATTGCGCCTGCTGGGGATGATATCCGAGGGACCTGGGACGGCCACTGGCGACGGCCGATACGGCTGCTTCGCCAGCCTGACGAGATCAAGGCGCTTTCCCTCATGCCGGATTATCCACCGCGCAGCATCACCTGGAGGGGACGTCAGCATAATGTGCGCAAGGCAGACGGTCCCGAGCGCGTCTTCGGCGAATGGTGGACATGCGAGAGCGAGCTTGAGGCCGTGCGGGATTACTACGTGGTGGAGAACGAGATGGGAGAGCGATATTGGATATTCCGCAGCGGTGACGGCGTCGATCCGGAGACGGGAGATCGCAAATGGTTCATGCATGGGATATTCGGATGAGATATGCCGAGCTCCAGGTCACCACCCATTTCTCGTTCCTGCGCGGCGCTTCTTCTGCCGACGAATTGTTTGCGACGGCAAAGGAGTTGGGCATCGAAGCGCTTGGCGTTGTCGATCGAAACTCCCTGGCCGGCATCGTCCGGGCGCTCGAGGCGTCGCGGGCCACGGGTGTTCGCCTGGTGGTCGGCTGTCGTCTTGACCTGCAAGAGGCAATGTCCATTCTCGTCTATCCGACCGACAGGGCGGCCTACTCTCGGCTGACCCGGCTGATCACGTTCGGCAAGGGTAGGGGAGGCAAGGACAATTGTATCCTGCAACTTGACGACCTCGCTCTTTACAGCGATGGCCTCATCGGCATTTTGGTTCCTGATCTGCCGGACGAGCTTTGCGCGCTCCACCTTAGGAAGATGTTCGAAATCTTCGGCGACCGAGCCTATGTTTCGCTCACCTTGCGACGTCGGCCGAACGACCAGATGCGGCTCCACGAGATTGCCAACATGGCGGCCAAGCACCGTGTTCTCACTGTCGTCACAAACGATGTGCTGTTTCACAAACCGGGGCGGCGTCAATTGCAGGACGTGGTCACCTGTATACGGAACAACACGACCATTGACGAGCTCGGTTTCGAGCGTGAACGCCATGCCGACCGATACCTTAAGCCGCCACACGAAATGGAGCGCCTCTTTCCGCGCTATGCGGAAGCTTTGGCCAGGACCACGGAGATTGCCGAGCGCTGCAGGTTCTCACTCGAAGAGCTCACGTACCAGTACCCGCAGGAGGCCATTGTTCCCGGCATGGATGCCCAGCAGTCGTTAGAGCATTATGTCAGGGAGTGCATCCCCCAACGATATCCGGAAGGTTTGCCCCAAAAGGTTCTTAGAGCCGTCCGACATGAACTCGATCTCGTCAAGGAGATGCGCTATGCGCCGTACTTCCTGACGGTGTTCAGCATCGTCAAATTCGCGCGGAGCCAGGGCATCCTGTGTCAGGGCCGGGGATCAGCCGCCAATTCGGCGATCTGCTACATCCTCGGGGTCACAAGCATCGATCCTGAAACCAACGATCTCCTCTTCGAACGCTTCGTATCCAAGGAGCGCGACGAGCCACCCGATATCGATGTCGACTTCGAGCATGAGCGGCGTGAACAAGTCATCCAGTGGATCTACAAGACCTACGGCAAGGAAAAGGCGGCGCTCTGCTCAACGGTCACGCGCTACCGGGCCAAGGGCGCGATCCGTGATGTGGGCAAGGCGCTGGGCTTGCCGGAAGACGTCATCAAGGCGTTGTCCTCGGGCATGTGGTCATGGTCAGAGGAAGTGCCCGATCGCAATATCCGGGAGCTGAACCTCAATCCCGCGGACCGCCGGCTGGCTTTGACCCTCAAGCTCGCCCAACAGTTGATGGGAGCGCCGCGTCATCTTGGCCAGCACCCGGGCGGTTTCGTCCTCACCCATGATCGCCTGGACGAGCTCGTTCCCATCGAACCGGCAAGCATGGCCGATCGTCAGATTATCGAATGGGATAAGGACGACGTTGAAGCCTTGAGGTTCATGAAAGTCGACGTCCTGGCGCTCGGCATGCTCACCTGCATGCAGAAGGCCTTCGATCTCATTCGCGACCATAAACACCAACCCCTGGATCTTGCTTCTATACCGCAGGAGGACGCCGCGACCTACGCAATGATACGCGAGGCGGATACGCTTGGGACTTTCCAGATTGAGAGCCGCGCGCAAATGGCGATGCTGCCGCGTATGAAGCCGAGGACCTTCTACGACCTCGTCGTCCAGGTAGCGATCGTTCGGCCAGGCCCGATTCAGGGCGATATGGTCCATCCTTACCTCCGCAGGAGAGAAGGCAAGGAAAAGGTCGAGTACCCGACACCGGAACTGGAGGCCGTCCTCGGCAAGACGCTGGGCGTCCCGCTGTTTCAAGAGTCGGCAATGAAGGTCGCCATGGTCTGTGCCGGCTTCACCGGTGGCGAAGCCGACCAGCTTCGAAAATCCATGGCGACCTTCAAGTTTACGGGCGGCGTCTCACGCTTCAAGGACAAGCTCGTGTCAGGCATGATCAAGAACGGATACTCAGCTGAATTCGCAGAGAAAACCTTTAGTCAGCTTGAAGGCTTCGGCAGCTATGGCTTCCCTGAAAGCCACGCGGCTTCTTTCGCACTGATCGCTTATGCTTCCAACTACGTGAAGTGTCATTTCCCTGATATCTTCTGTGCAGCGCTATTGAACTCCCAGCCCATGGACTTCTACGCGCCGGCGCAAATCGTCGGAGACGCCCGAAATCACAACGTGGAAGTCAGGCCCGTCTGTATCAATCGCTCACGCTGGGACTGCACGCTTGAGGAAATCGAAAACAATACGGGCCGGCATGCGGTCAGACTTGGCATGCGAATGGTCAAGGGGTTGGCCGTCGCCGACGCGGCACGCATTGTTGCTGCCCGCATGAACCGGGTATTCGAAAGTGTCGATGACTTGTGGCGACGTTCGAACGTCCCAACGGAAGCCCTTGAACAACTTGCCGAGGCGGACGCCTTTCTGCCGTCAATGGAGCTTGAACGTCGCGACGCGCTCTGGGCAATTAAGGCGCTACGCGACGAGCCCTTGCCGTTGTTTGCCGCAGCAGCCGAGCGCGAGGCAACGGTGATAGCCGAACAACAGGAACCGGAAGTCCATCTGCGCCAAATGACTGAAGGGCATAATGTCATCCAGGACTACGGCCATGTCGGCCTGACACTCCGTGAACACCCGATCTCCTTCCTGAGGGCCGATCTCGCGAGGCGAAACATCGTCACCTGTTCGGACGCCATGAGCGCCCGCGACGGTCGATGGCTGATGACAGCCGGCCTTGTTCTTGTCCGCCAGAAGCCGGGCAGCGCAAAGGGCGTCATGTTCATCACTATCGAAGACGAAACCGGCCCTGCCAATGTCGTCGTCTGGCCGTCGCTATTCGAGAAGCGGCGTCGGGTGGTGCTGGGATCGTCGATGATGGCGATCAACGGCAGGATTCAGCGCGAAGGTGACGTCGTCCATCTTGTCGCCCAGCAACTATTCGATCTCTCCGACGATCTGACAGGGCTTGCTGACCGCGATCTCGACTTCAAGCTGCCGACGGGCAGGGGTGATGAGTTCGCCCACGGATCTCCTGGAAGTCCGGATTCACGGGATCGCAGGCCGTCCGTCAGGCCAAGAGATATCTTTATTCCGGATCTGCATATCGATACGCTGAAGGTAAAGAGCCGGAATTTTCAGTGATATCCAGGTCGGGCGGCGCCCGTTTGCTGTGAGGAAAGCCGAAAAACATGAGCCGGTTGACGAAAGCCCGCCGACCGGATCATGTCCAAAGATGACAGTCCCTCATCGAGCCTGGCCCGGCAAACTGATAACCATGCACTCGAGCTGGCGGGTGTAGCGATGCCAGGGCCGCCGATGACAGGTCAATGGTGACGGCGTCGGGGCATTGGCGCCGATGGGCGGTTTTCGGTCGGTCAAACGGCCCTTGATCGACGCTTTGCGAGTTTTGCTTTGACGGACTGCAAAGATTTTTGTCCGATACAGAAGCGGTCAATCTCTTGCCGATATGCCGGGACGTTCCCGGCCAGCTGCAAAGCGAGGGCAAGAAAAATTTGCCCGGTCCGCCACGCGTCGAGCGAGCTTGAATGAACAGTGCGCCGCTGCAACGTCTCGGGCGGCTCGCCGATTCCGAGCCATTCGCTCAAGCTCACCACCCCGGGGCTGACCGGCTGGCCGCGAGCGATGGCGGCCTTGGCCATTCGGTAGGTGCAGAAGATTCGACTTGGCAGGTCCAGTGTTCGAACATCGCCCTCGCCAAGCATCAAGAGGTCGCCGATCGCATCATGAGCGACACAGACCCGTTCTTCCACGGCCACGGCAATCTCATGTGAGATTTCCGCAAATGCTCGCGCTCCCTTGACGTCGCCGTCACGCAGCCCATGCTTTTTTGTCGCAAAGTAGCTGATCGCTCTTCCAGGGTCGACCAACCAGTGCCACTCCCGGGTAAACAGCCCGCCATCGAACTGGCACAGGGAGATTTCAACCGGGCGCTGGTCTTTGTTACCGTCGCCTTCGATATCGAGAGACAGGAAGCTGCCACGTGCGTAATCTTCAAGCGATTGTGAGATAGGACCGGTACCTTGAAGAGACTGGACCCCGTTTCACCAGGCCCACAGTCATCATGTCATCTGGATGTTTTATGCGGCGCTTTGCCGGTACGTCAATCCCAGCTCGGCTTCCGGCCTTCGCTCAACGCGCGCAGACCGGAGAGCTCGACTATTTAACCTACAAGCAATCTGGCGTCCCTTTCGCCGCGTTGGCATAAGCGGAAGACCTTATCCGTCTGAAGAATTTTTTGGTGCCGTTGGCAACCATTTGCTTGTCCCTGCCAGCTGACCTCAGCCCAACTCAGCCGTTCGGCTTTACCCGGGTACGTCGGCCATATTTGAGCACGCTGTTGCAAGCCTTCCAGCTATCGCCAAGTGGAGGTGTGATCCGCAGCCCCGCGGCCGAAGACGAAGCCCGCCATAAACGCCAATGCTCCTACGCCGAGCAGGAGCCCAGTTGCCGTGTGTGGGTGATCGGCTGCCCCTGCCGCAACGGCGCTCGTTTCGCGCCGTACAGTGTCCACAGCGTTCTTCGCCACCTTGCGCACACCCGTCGCGGGTTCGCGTGGAATGCCAGTGAAGCCAACACTGAGATCTTTCGACATTTTTGGTCCTCCTCATTGGTGTCGTCCAGAAACAGTCTTGGCGCCGGGATGTTCCCCGGCCTAAATCAAACCTGCAGCCCGCAATCGAAGACCGGGGTGCAAACGCCGCGAAGGCCTTCGTGCCGATTTGGTCACAGGTTCGACTGAAATACGCTCTCGACGCCTTAGGCCAACGGCTTACCCGGCTGGTATAATTTCAACGCGAAGAAAGGATTGAGCGAGAGGGCTGCAGTTGCCAATGTGGCTGCGAGCGTGAATTTCATCGGCGCGAGCCACAGCGCGTCAACGGATCGAATAGTGGCTGAGGCTAGGTCGTCTGACTCCTTTGCCGGTATGACCTCGGTTTGCTGCTGGTAGCCATTCTCAGCGGTTATGACGCCGACCGGGATGGGCAGGCCAATCGCATTTTCTGTCGACATGCTACGTCTCCTCTTTGTGAAATCGTGTAACGCCAGAGTGTCGGTCGAGTTCCAAGATTGGCAGATGACGGTGACCTGGCGATGACCATCGCGGTGCGTTCATAACCAGGCGCAGGTCTGGACAAAGGGTTTTTGTTCGCGCGGGTCCTGAACGTGCAGTGGAGCGCGCTAGGCGGCGGTTCAGTAGAAGTTGAGAAAAAAGCCCCACGCTGGAGAATGGGGCCTGTCAACGCTGATAGGATGCAGCCGGATACGCTGGCTAAGAACACCCCTCCGAAAGTCCAGCTGGGCTCCCGCCCGAACAGCGGCCTGCCTATCGTTTCGGCGCTAGCTCTGCGACGATTGGGAGCGTTTCTCTTGCTTGTCGGTTATTAGAGGATGCCGAGGACGAGACCGACCCCGGCGAGCGCCGCGACGCTACCCGCTACTTGAGTAATGATTGCGCCTCGGCGTTGATCAAGCTGGCTAAACAGCAATGCGGTTCCGATCCCCACCAAATGAAGCGATGCAGTGGCAGCGAGGAAGCCGATGGCGTAGGTGAGGCCGGACACACTTCCAGGCATCTCTGCTCCGTGAGCGTGCCCATGAAACAAGGCGAAGAGGCCGACAACACCCATTGCTGCAGCCGTCGGTGTCTTGATCCTGAACGCGACCGATGCTCCGAGGATGATCACCGAGACGGCAATACCGGTTTCCACCATAGGCAGGTTCACGCCGGCGATGCCCAGGATCCCTCCAACAACCATCAAACCGGTAAATGCCATCGGCAGGAGCCAAACAGCTCGTCCGCCAAGCTGGAAAGCCAGTAGACCGACCAGCACCATCGCAAGCGTGTGATCAATACCTGATATCGGATGCGCGAAGCCGTGCGTGAACCCGGATGGAGCACCCGCTCCGGTATGAGCGTAGGCGGCGGCTGGAATGATGAAACCACACAGAGCCAAAGTAGCGCGAATTAGTAGGCGTGTCATACGACCTCTCCATACATTGAGCTTTCCCGCATCTGATCCAAACTTGTCATACAAGGCAAGGGGGTAAATGCCGTATTCTCATGAGGAGCAGAGGAAGCTAAGAGGCGGATCGCAAGTCATTGCGATCCGCCCGGCCAGCTACCTCACATCTTATGCTGCAACCAAGTGTACGGCTTCCATGCAAGGGCTTGCAATGAGCCTCAGCGACTTACGCGGGACAAGCACCCGTCACTCGAGCGTGCTCACAAGCACAGGGTATTCGTCGGTGTTGCTCGCCTGCTGTGCATTCGATGATCGGCGTTCCGGCCGAAGCTAAGCGGCCCGTGTTAACCAGCCGCGCCGGCTATGCCAGCAGTTCCGGATTATAAATGCCACCGTTAACAAGGAGCGCCCAGATTGTCCTTGCAATTTTATTGGCAAGGGCGACCGCCGCAACTTTGAAGGGACGTCGTCGCTTCAACGAGGCCACCCAGCTGCGCGCATCCTCTTTGGTGTTTCGAACGACAGACATAGCTCCCGCGACGATCAACGATCTCAGTTCGCAGTTGCCCCTTTTGGTGATGCCGCCAGTCCAGGTGCGCTCGCCGCTCGAGAGCGTTCGGGGAGTAAGGCCCGTCCATGAAGCGAAGTGACGCGCAGACTTGAAGATCTTGGCATCCGGTACGAATGCTTTGACGGCAGTGGCGGTCATCGGTCCCACCCCTGGGATCGTCATGAGCCTCCTCATTTCGTCGTCAGCCTTCGCATGAGCCTTTAATGCCTTTTCGAGACCGGCGATATCTTGAGAGAGCCTGTCAATCTGCTTCGCAATGATCCTGAGAGCAGCCCTGGCCTGCGGCGGCAAGATGGTGTTTGTTCGGTTGCGGACCGCTGCAACCAATGTGGGAACATTGGCAGCTCCCGGACGAGAAACGATGCCAAATTCGGCTAGGTGGGCTCTCAACGCATTCACTGCTTGAACGCGCTGACGCACCAGTAGCGCCCGCGTTTTGAACAGCATCGTAGAGGCTTGATGACCTGCCGACTTGACCGGTACGAAGCGCATCGACTTCCTGGAAGATGCTGCGTGGATCGCCTCGGCATCGTTCGCATCGGTCTTGTCACGGTTGACGAACGGCTTCACATATGTGGGGTGGATCAGGCGGACCTCATGACCGAGCGCGGCAATCGAGCGGCCCCAGTGGTGGGCTGTCGCACAAGACTCCATCGCGACAACGCATGGCGGCAGCTTACGAAAGTAGTCCAGGATTGCCGTCCGCGCTATCTTCCTGTTGAACAGTTGCTCGCCTGCTTCGTCCGCCCCGTAGACTTGAAAAACGTTCTTCGCGATATCTAATCCAATTGTCGCGACGGCCATCTCTGCATCCCTTTTGGTTTGTGAAACGATGCCAGGATGCCTTAGATAGACGACACATATATCGTCGGGGGACGCTGATGGAACTGGAAACGATCAAGAAAAGCGGGACGAAGGCAATCGATTTGCAGATCGGCATTCGGTTAAGGGAAGTTCGCAAGAATGCGGGATTATCGCAGAAGATTGTTGCGGAGAGGCTAGGAATATCATTCCAGCAGCTCCAGAGATACGAGCAGGGCGAAAACCGGGTGACCGCGGCTTCGCTCCACCACATTGCCCAGCTGTTCGGCCTCCCAATGGAGTATTTTGTGCGCGGGGAAGTAGCGCAAAGACACGAGGTAGTCCTTGTGACCGACGATGAGGCCAGACTGATAGGCCGGTTACGACGGGTGGAGGCTTCCGTGTTCAACCAAGTGCGCGAACTGGTGGAGCTTAGGTCACTGTAATGCCCCGACCTGGGGTGAGCGGAGGGCGCGTTCACCGCAAACGCCGACATGCGAGCTCATGGTCACGGGATTTATAAATTTTCGTTTCTTGCCGGGCTGCGGCGGTAGGATCGGCACGGAAAATAGACGATCCCATGGTGGGAAAGCCGTATCAAGGTGTCACAAAATGATGTCTTGATACCTTGCATGATCCGAACACACGGGCTTGGCCACAGGCCCGGAAGCCGTAGTTATTCGCACCGCATGATGGCGCGTACTCCATATCTGTACGGTTTCAAACCATCTTCTCTCTTTTCGCAAATTGCTTAACCAGCGTATGATGTCATGCTCAGAGAAGGATCAGACCGTCGATGATGTTCAGTGATCTCATTGGACGAAACGTCCTCGTCGTTGAGGACGAATATCTACTGGCCGTCGATATCGAATTGGCGATGGAAGAACATGGCGCGAACGTTATCGGCCCTTATCCAGATCTACAAGGTTCCTTGGGAGCTTTGGCGAAAGCGGCCGTCGATTTTGCGGTTCTCGATGTCCGGCTCGGTTCGGAAAATGTATTCGAACTGGCCGATATTCTGTATAATCGAAAAGTGCCGTTTGTCTTCGTGACCGGCTATGATCGCAGCCGCATGCCAAAACGCTTCGCACGAGTTCCCTGCCTCAGCAAGCCGGTCCAAATGGATGAACTAATGATCAAAATCGCATCGCTAACAGCTAAACAGGCTGTACGCCACTGACTGGTCCTCCGGTCGCTTAAGCTCCCGACCGGTATTTCATTCGGCTCCAAGCGCGCCGACAGTCAATTGGCCACCAATCACAGTGAGGAAAGTCTGTTTAGCTTCCGGTTTTAGCGGATGTTTCTAGTTCTGCGATTTTGGCGACGCAGTCGGCGATGGATACTCCACTAAGCACTCTGGCTACTGCAGCGTCAGCATGCTCGCCGAGTTGATCGCTGATGGTGCCGATATTACGTGTTACTGCGCACAAAGAAGGGATTTTTTCGCGTGCGGCCCATGATCGTTGATTGGGCAGTATTGCGTTGTAGATCTCGATAAGATGGATTTTTTCGGATTTTCTAGCCAGGCCGACACCGCCGCCCGAACCGTCCTTGGACGCCAAAATGCCGGCCTTCGTTAACGTGGAAACAAGTTTTCGCACAAAACTAGCGTTCGTATTCAAAGCTTCGGCAAGGACGGGGCTTGTCGTTCGCACGCCGGCGGCCTCATTCACCGCTACAGTGACGACGATATGGAGTGCTGTTGGAAAACGTGTGTCGGCCATCGCCGTGAGATAGCGTCAACCACGCCGAAATCCAGCGAGTATGACAGTTTGTTAACGGTCCCTGTGAGCGCTATGAAGAGACGTTCCTCCGAGAATATCGGCCAGCGTCTCACGCGGTTTTAGTCCTCGTGTCGCTCGTGCAAAACTATCCCGTACTGTGTAGAAATTTCATCGTCCAGTTTGGGATCTCGGACCTGACAGTCGCTTGGGCGTGAGATGGTACGCAGCGCCGAATGCCGCTATGATCTCAGCAAGAGCTATACTCTCGATCACCGATATAATCGCGGGGACTTTCGTCACTGTAGGACGCTGGCTCCCGCAGAGGCCGACCCGGGGCAGTGGGGTGGTTGTAGGCTATGGTAGAAGCGCACTGAGCGAAATCAGAAAATCTTCCGGGTGACACAAGTCTTCCCCATGTTTGCATTTCATAAGCACATCTCGCTTGCGGCAGGCCATCAACGATGGCAGCCCCGGGACGCCGACGAGGTTGTCTGAACCCTTGCTTAAGGGATGCTCCGCTGCTGCACGCCAAAGAGGTGGCGTATTCGAGCGGCAAGTGACACCGGATGATCTTCAACCGCAGAGCGCCCATCGATCTTTAAGTGTTCTTCTGTTTCGACACGTTTTGCCAGAAGTTGACTGAGTTCCTCCGCCAAGGACGGGCGCTGGTGCATCACGCTGGCGAGGTGTTCTTTGGAGATCTCGTAGACCACAACAAATGTCAGGGCGCGCATGGTTGCCGGCTCGGGCGCTCCCATCAGCACGCCGCGCTCGCCGAAGAGGTCGCCTGGAGCCAGCCGGGTGAGTTCTTCTCTTCCATGATCACTGACGCGTTCGATCGTGACGACGCCACTGCGAACGATCATCAACGATGTCATCGAAGCGTCTTGTGGAGCGATGACGACGCCCTTCTTGAACGCCAGACGCTCCATGCTGTTGGCCAGAGCCTCCATCTCATCCTCGGTAAGCGTCGAGAAGAGCGGGATGGACGTCAGCAGCCTCCACGGCGTTCCCGGGTGTTTCGATCCGGGATCAGGGTTCATCACCGCCGATGCGTTTGGCGCCAAGGACAATTGGATCCCCGCCGCTTTCGCGTGCCTATACACGAGGTCGAAGATTTCGTTCTTCGCCACGCCAGTTTGCCCAAGGCTCGACACCTTGAACGAGAGCTCGACTTCAACCGCGGAACCGTCCAGTGCGGTAATGGATACCGACGGGGGCGGCGACTTCAAAATCGAATTGGCGCTCAGCAGCACCGTCCTCATGGTTTCTTCGATCAGCGCCGGCGACTTCGAGGGCAGCGCCCGGATTACCACTTTTGAGCCATGGATGGCGTCGCCGCCAGTCAGGTTGGTCAGCGTTGCCTTGGCCAACGCGCTGTTTGGCACGATGACAAGATCATTGGCGTCGTTAAGAAGGTGAGTGGAGCGCCAGTTGGTTTCGACGACTTGACCGCGAACGCCGCCCTCAACTTCAATCCAGTCACCAACCGAGTAAGGACGACCCAGGTTCAGCGCTATGCCAGAGAACACGTCGTTCAACGTGCTCTGCAGTGCCAGCCCTAAGACGATAGCGAATACCCCCGATGTTGCAATGAGCGTCCGCACGGGAAGGTCGAACACAAAGGCGATTATGGATAGGGCCGCTCCAATGTATATGATGGCAACCAATAGATCTTGCAGGAGGCGACCTTCACGCGGTTTACGCTCGATGATGAGGTAGACGCGGACCGAGCTTGCGATAACCATCGCTCCGCCTGCCCACCAGGTCGCCTTCGCAATGCCAATGAACATCCTGTGGGGGAGGTCTTCATCGTCGATCACCGTCGTCCATGGTGCGACGTCATGGCCGACAAGTAGGATTGTGAGAAGGACAAAGAAACCGATGTGAACAAGGAAACGGTCAGTGGCCTTCCCTTGAACGATTATCCTCGCCAGGACCAACAACAACACCAGCGTTACGAATTGGCTGATCGGGTCCCCGGCAATGTGTAGGATAGTGTCGAGGCCTGCTTCCATTCGCGCCTTCCTTGGACCGCCTGGCAAGCGGCCACTTGAAAGCCATGCCCATATGTCCGTCAAGCGAAACTATGTCAAAAGCCTTTACGAGATAGACTTCCAACAAATGAGGCCGCGATCATGCCACTTTTCCTCGCAAGAAAAGTCGCGCCAATGTTGGCAGATTCGAGAAGAGGACCCTTATGCTAAAATTTCCACTCGCCGCCATCGCATGCTGTCTCTCCTTCGCGCAGATCGCCGACGCTTCAAGTGACGCAGCTTGGAACACTCTCTTTGCAAAGGCCAATGGCACGTGCATCGGGCAGTCACGGATGGTTTCCCCGGAAGCGACGGCACCGATCCTCTTCGATGACACGATGGGAAAAATCGCGATCCTGCTTCGCGAAAGGAACACCAAGACCAAAAAAATGGTCAACCTGATATGTCTTTACGACAAGAAGTCAGGGAAAGCATCCATCGCCGAGTACAACTGGCTCGGCCAATAGGTCGCCGGCCGTAGCCGCTTCCTCACGGTCGGTCCCCGCGATGATGCGGATAGGATCCCGTTTACGGCTCGTCAGCTGGCAACACTTGCAGTGTTCAAACGAGGTCAGTTAATACGGACGGCGGGAGGACACCGCAGCTGGCGATCATCGTGACAGGCTTGGGGCGCTGGAGGCGAGGACATCCGCGGCCGACCTTGAACAGACGATGTTTCGCCCTAGCTTGCTAGAATCACCTCCATGAGCGCCGGAGTTCGAATGAACCAGCCGCTTATCGTCGACGCGATTCTCCCTATGTGAGTCACTGTTTTGCCAGACACACTAAAGCCGCTTGGAATGACGCCCGAGCAGATGACGGCGGTCCTCCTCAACTTCAGTGCCACCTTGGAGGCGTTCGCCCGCCGAGTTCCTCGCGAAAGGGTCGCCCTCTCAGTTTTGGTCGCCAAGGCAGCAGCCGCGGTCGGCGAGATGGCCGTCGAGGTAGGTGAGGGCGATGAGGACATTGCAACGGAAATCATCACCTCGACCGCTCGCTTAGTTTCCACCATACGTAAGGTCGTCGAAGGACCGGTTGGCGGTGCCGCAATCCATTGAGTGATCTCGGCCTGTCTGCATAATCCGGGATGCCAATCAGCATCTCATTGGCGACCGCCGTAGGGGCCAAGCGGTTTTGTGATCCTCTAACACGAAACGACTAATAAGCCGCGCGCGTCTCAGTCGCGTGAGCTTTCTTTTGTTGCCGTGCCAACCACGGTAGGATTTGCCGTTGGTACGGTGGCAGACGGGAACTCCAGCTGTCGGTCGATGTTAAATAGGGTCGCCCGACGAGAGATTGGCTTGCCATTCTTCTTTCCTTTCCCGCGTTGGGAGGCGCTCCCAATGGATGACCAACTTAGCGCCAGTGTTGCACTGGCGTTATTTTTTTGCCGGCTGGAAACTTTCATTGATACAAGCAGTTCGAATGCGGTCACTGCGGGCGCATTGTCTAAGACGTGCACACGACCTGCTAGCCCACGGTGATCCTTCGAGAAGATGCGTCGTATTCTGCTGTGTGCGGCGCATCTTTTTGCGTCTACAAAAAGCGCTATCGGCGCACCCGCGGTGAGGGTAGGAGAGCCATTCTCCAACGGGATCCGCAGACCGCTATGACAGGGCCGCAACCGCCAAATCAGAGGATTTTGGTGAGGTCATCGCCGGACTGTATTAAGTCTAACGATAACCTCTTGGCAATGGTGTCTGCTTAGCCAATGCCTACACGCACGTTAACCGAAGCGGTGGCCGTGTCTACCATCATTTTTGGGTGAAACAGCACAGCCGTTTACCGGAGGCGGGGCAGCGGGGCAAATAGCGGGCTTGCGGGCGTGTTGAAAATGATATCATTTGGCTGTCTCCGGTGGGAATCACGATAGACATTTAGCTGGACAAGCGCGCAAGCGATCTGGACACGTTGCAGTATGGAAAGTGTTGCTGAAGAGCTACTTGAAGAGCTTATGAGCTATCTACGCGATGCAGCGGTCGAAGAAATTCTGCCGCGATTCCGATCTGTCTCCTCTGACTCAAAGCGTGCCAAGACAAGCTTTGACGATATCGTAACTGATGCGGATATTGCGTCCGAGCATCTGATTGCTGAAAAGCTGAGGACGAGGCTGCCCGACATCGTGATAATCGGCGAGGAAGCGGTGTCAGAAGATCCATCGTTGTTGGATCGTCTTTCCGGAGCCGACCTAGCCGCCGTCATTGATCCGTTAGACGGCACGTGGCATTTCGCACACGGTTCGCCGATGTTCGGCAGTATTCTGGCGATCGTATCACGGGGTAGAACCATCGCCGGCATTATTCACTATCCGGTGCTCGGGGACTTCCTCATGGCCCGACCCGGCGGCGGCGCTTGGCATGTGGGGGCGGATGGAGCTCGCACGCGGCTGGCGGTCGCGGTGGCGGGTCCAGTAAATGAAATGCAAGGTTTTGCAGCAGTCCACGCATTCGAAGCTCAAAAGCGCGCTTCGGTTGCATTGGGCGTGTTGAACTTTAGCCGCGTCACATCTTGGCGCTGTTCAGCCTGGGAATACCGGATGTTGGCAACAGGTGCCATGAGCTTTTGCTTAAACGAAGGCATGAACCCATGGGATCACGCGGCTGGGATATTGATTCACGCGGAAGCGGGTGGTTATGCAGCAACCACTACGGGCCAGCCGTATCGACCAGCAGTTGCAAAGGGTCACCTCCTAGCGGCGCCGGACGGCCAGTCGTGGAAGGCTATCCTCGAAGCACTTTCCTATCGTTGATTTAGCGCCATTTTCTGCGCGGTCCACTGACTTCGGTGAATGCAAGACGGGCTTGCCTCGACCGTAGGCCTCCAAATTGAAATGCTGAAGAGGATCACTGTGTCGCCTGATGCGCCGCGGAGACGATCGCGGAACCGTACGCTGGTGAGGTGGTTTAGTGGTATCGTGTCATGCCCGTCGAAAGGCCGTTGACCCTGAACGCTCGGAACAGGGAGGGCTTGGTCGATTGGCCATGTCGACGGCCACTAGATCGAAAAGACGGTAACTCCGACCGTCATCGGCAGACCAAGAGGTCCAAATTGTCCGCCGAGACCAACTGACAGATCCAGAGACCTTCAGGCGAAAAATTTAGTACGCTTCCTGTTTTGCAGACGCCGAGCCATACGGTCTGATATGGCCGCCGAGAGCAGAATGATCAGCAGCAATGCGGGCCCGGCCGTTATGCCGATCCATAGGCTCCGCTCGCCCCACTTGAGACAAATTCCAATGACACCAGCGCCAAATGAAGCTGCTAAGGCAAGTGCCAACGATCCGACCGCGCCTCCTCCTAGCGCGGAGACGACTGTCCAAATAATGACACTGATAAACGCTAGGGACCACATCAAACCTCTCCATCGCTCGCGCCGTTTTATAAGCCATTCGTTCACTTATCGTGAAAACGCGCTTAAGCTCGCTCGCGCCCGCGTCGACGACACTTCGTAGCGCCAGTCCGCGCTCAAGCCTATGCGTGAGCTTAGCGAGCGCGGGACGCAAATGACGGGCACGGGAAGTTGTCCATCGACGCCTGCCAGCCCAGCTGATCGTGTCCACATAGGTGGTGTAGCTGGCGGCTTGGTGCCGTGCTTTCCGCCCCAGGTCGGAGCGATTGTCAGCGGGCCACAGCGGGCAAGCTGATTTGGGGATCATCGCTCATTTGAGCCATGGT
>Ga0209673_1000292_pt1 | contig 93347 bp, 99 predicted proteins | sample AraplaCol_mMS_r2_2_FD_184274 | JGI IMG/M metagenome (GOLD analysis project Ga0209673, IMG submission 184274) | Arabidopsis root microbial communities from North Carolina, USA - plate scrape MF_Col_mMS_r2 (SPAdes) (version 3) | ecosystem: Host-associated > Plants > Roots > Endosphere | place...
AAGTGCCTCCGAATAACCAGGGAGATTGAAAGAGTAACCGCTAAGAAAGACGAAGCGATGATAGTAGGAGAAGGGAAGCGGGGGAATCAAGATGGAAAAAGGAGGTACCCGCGCGAAGGTCAACTTGTGATGATGACTGTGGAAGGCGGGGAGGGACGGGAACTGCAAGCGGTGGTCCCAAAAAAAGACAATGGCTTACTTCGGGATTCCGAAGGGTCCGAAAGAGTCGAAAAGACAACAAATATATGTTATACCACGATAGGGCAGTCTTTGGGACGGTGATTAAAGAGGTTGACAAGGTCAATGTCACCACAGCTAGTATTATATCACTTTCAAATAGGTCAATTATTCCTTGGAAGACAAGTGTTGAAAATCCTAGTCATTCTACAGGAGTTCGGAAGATGACATCATGTGGGCTGCCCGGATTTACTGTGAAAATGCTTGTTTACCGGTTAGATCAGCCCTTGGCAACAATGTACATACTGTAGTATGTACAATGAGCTACGTAGGATAGTAATTCTACATGAAGAAAAAGATGACTTAATCCATCTCATATCTCTATTTACATATATCCTCCTTTCTACAGCAATCGACCGAGGTATTTCTCTACTACTGTACGGTACAGATGAAACGCGGAGATCACGGGACTATCGCTATCAGATAAGCCGTCTCTCTCTATTCCGGGAAAGTGCCAATTTACATCGGGATTCGTCGGTCGCACCTGCCCAGAGTCTCAGACTGCATCATACTATACCCGTTATTCTCCCCATTCTCCTTTCACTCTCCATTCTCCATCCTTCAATCTTTTTTCTTCCTTTCTCACGCTCCTCTCCTCTCCTCTTCTCCCACTCTCATGCATTTGATATAATTTATTCCCTTCTCATTCCCTCGCCAATTACTATTGGTTCCTTTTATTCGCCACTTCGGACTTCTGGCTATCCACGCTTCGCTCTTCGCCTTTCGCCCTTCGCCCTTTAATATCCCCGCGCCCCGACATTTGATAACCATCATCTGACAACACTCAATTTCCGGGACTGTCCGGTCTTTCCGGCTACCCGAAGACATTTGTTTTTTTTCTCTGGTTCAATCGTGGTCTCAAATGGCCTCTCGATGGTGGTTGCATGTGCAGGCCGTCTTTTGGCGGTTCCTGATGCGCATTGGCATGTTCCTGCATGATCTCACACCTCCACGCTGCCCGAGTCCGTCGTTCACTCGGATTGTTCAAAACGGGAAATGTGGTCAAGCCGTGGTCATTCATTTTTACGTTCCTCCCGACTATTATTCCCAACGACGTCTCGGCCACCGTTTCCCTGTCCTTGTTAACTTCCATGGTGGCGGCTTCACCCTCGGATGCGCCACGGACGATTCACGGTGGTCTACTATGGTTGTCAACCAAACGAACGCAGTTGTTGCCAGTGTCAGCTATCGTCGAGCCCCCGAATATCCATTCCCAGCGGCTGTCGATGACGGGGTTGATGCTTTGCTATATCTAGCTTCCAATGCCGCTGATCTGGGCCTAGATGTCAGTCGAGTAGCTCTGAGTGGATTCTCAGCGGGTGGAAACTTGGCTGTCACCGTCCCACTTCGTCTGCATAGCCGATTGAAAAGTGAGATAAAAGAGCAATTTGGTCGGGCAGATTCCACACATCGCCTGGTCGATCAGACTAGCGATTTACACCTCGTCGCTATCTTTGCTTGGTACCCCATTCTTGATTTTTTGGAATCTCGTGATCACCGCCGGATGATGAGCTTGATGCCCGACAAGACGCTCCCTGCTTTCTTTACCAATCTATTTGATGAATCATATCTCCCCAATCTCGACGATCGCTCATCTGCTTTTGCTTCGCCAGTGCGAGCCTCCGATAGCATCCTGACCGCTCTCCCCCCTGACGTGTTCTTGTATATTTGCGAGTGGGACATGCTTATGAAAGAAGGCCAAACGTTTGTGCGCCGCCTTGAGAAACTTGGCAAGCGAGTTCGTGCGATGATGATCGAAAAGGCTCGACACGCGTGGGATAAGTCGGCGAATCCATTCCGTGATCAGGATAGCGTTGATGTTCTCTATCGTGATGCCTGCGCGGAGATGAAGGCAATTTTTGACCGTTGATCACCATCTGTCGGTTCTTCTTCACACGTGCCATTGTCCATTCTTCCCTGTATATTGTTATTGTAGAGCGAGCGTTATCAGTTGAGCACTCATTGTTTCTCAATCATCGCTTTTTGGCGGGTCTGATTAGAGCATTCCGCGGCGTTTGGGCTTTGCATATTTCATACAATGAAACCTACATGATCATTGATTCTGATACAAAGTAGCGAGGGCAATGAGCAACAAAGTAGCAGCTTAGTGGGGTAGCCTGGCATACAGTGAATATTAGGGCATGGCAGGCTGCCTGACGTGCAGTTTTTCATCTACCCAGTCCTATTCGAAATTGCATCCTTCAAGTACAGTGACCCGTACCAGTACAGGGGAGTATCCTGATATCCAAGTACTTATTCTTTATTGGCTGGTCTGCCATCCCGAACAAAGTCGTCCAAGCGTCGTCTTCAACCCAAAAAAGTAATGATATTTTTAAGACAACCCTGCAGCGTTGATATCGAAGTGATGTCATGAGGGGCAATTATGCCTTGAAGATATCAAAATGTGACTTTGCCTTCGAAATAAAATCAAGGCACGGCAATCTTGTCTGGACTCCACACTCCACAGTTCGTCATTTTTATACGAGGAGTATTATCCCGTAGGGCGTTCGGCCCAAGTGGAGTTTATCAGCTTTGGCCCATGGCACCGGCATATGAAGATCTTAATTTTGAGACTCACCCGAGGCCCTTTCAGTCCCTTGTCTATGTAGTATGAAGTCTTCAGCTGAGTTCTATGTATATCTCTCATGTGTCTCGTCATTGCGAAGATCTTGACGTATCTAAAATTGCCTGCGAGCTGTTACCAGCATGTGGTATGAGTCATGGGATTTTCGATATTATTGCGGATCCAATGGACTTTGACACATTCTAGTTCCAACTAATCATATCAATCCTGAAAGTTTGATATGGTTTATTAAATAGACCATATATTATAGACTGGCTCGGATTTATCGACACAAATTATTAGCCCGTACTCATACGACTCAGAGAATGTTAGCCGTCTTTTGAACACAAAGATGTACCTGTTCCAGATGAACTATAGAATCCAGTCAGTTCAGCCTAGAAAAACACCGCCTCTAGGAGATATGACTCGGGGTCGGAAAGACTACGGACATCACACTTTTGTCGTACAAGAGACATACAGTACGGTAAAATACATTCATACTAATAGCCTAGGAGTCTCCAAGCAGTACTACTACAATAGTGCATTTACCATAAAAGAATCACTACGAAGTCTCGAGGAACAAAGCGTCAACTGTCTGTACGGTTTCAGATCTGAAGCCCAGACTTGAAGCCTGGCAGTATACCTAGTACTACCAGTCTTAGTGTATTACCATTGACTTGTTTGTAACAGGAGAGACAAACATGCTGTAGTTGATATCGAGGTGCCACAATTTCTGCAGGCCATATTACTTTCAGTCGTTTTTACAAATGCTTGAACGTCTAATTTGTATCAGTCTTAGTTTATGGAGCTTGACACTTCACCCGATCTCACGAGATGAAATCCAGGTAATTCAGTGCAGTCAAGGCAAGACGACCTCTACATGTCTTTATACTGGCGAAGTTTCCTTCAATGTCTGGCCGAAGCTTCAATTAATCCACTTCAAAATTCCAGTACTCACACTCCTGAGAGCTTGGAAGCGCATGGGCAATCATATTGAAGCTAAGAGGGAGGAAATTGCAGCATATGTGAACAATGCGAGCTTCGAATTGTATATTTATCGATTATTTTTGAGCACAAAGGGACCCCATGAACTGCAATATATACGGCACAGGTTTCTTCATTCCTCGTAAAACGTCTATAGCCCAAGAAACTGCGCTCCTAACTCGTAACGACTGGGTTTGACGCGTGCCCAGGTGGGATGCCAGCTTGTAAACATCTGTCACTGGTGGCTTAGACCCAAACTCAGAGAAGCTCAAAGTCTCTTTCAAGGCCATCGGAGTTCGTCTGAGCTTTCTCTTAGCCTTTTAATGGCGGCTCAAATCTGCTAGATCGCTGTCCCGTGGCAATGAATTGAGGTTGTATATTCAGCCTTTTGTTTCCTTTTAGATTCGAATAAGACCTTTTTCGTACGCGGTTGGACTGTCTTTGGCTGGGGGTGAATGCGTGGATAACCTCCCGCTGTGTACATGTCCTTGTTTTCAAAAACTTCTGCCTCGTCTCCAGATTCTTGGTGTTTGACCTCCTCACTGCGTCCTTGGACTTTGGAGTCCCATCAGCTAGGATTTGGGTAACCATAGGCACTTTATCCGCAATTGGTGCTCATCTCGATCTTGAATCTTTCGGTGCTGATACTATCCGCCCGCGTACGAAAAAGGTCGTATTCGAATCTAAAAGGAATTCGTTAAGATTGACATGGTAAGGATGATATTAATAGAATCAGACCTCTATCATGCAGCCAACACCTATCAAACAAACTCAGGTAGCACCAAGATCTTGGAATCAATAATAATCCACGGAAGTCTAATCGTAGGAACCGGAAATTCTCCAGCAGTAAAAGTAAAGGTCGCGCATTGACAAAATGACCTCGACCATCCGCAGAATCCGAAGTGCCACTGCCAGAGTACTCGGATCATTTCCAATAGGTCATACGCCTGCAACACGGAATAGGGGAATATCAATGAGCCGTTGGTGTCTTGAACTTTGTGTGTCAAAGTATCAAAGCTCAGTGCTCGCCGAAGCGTCAACGGGATCATCTGGTGATGTTTCACAACGGTAGTCGATAGAGATGGACGCACGACCAGGGCAAAGAATGGACTTGAAGTATATAAAGACCAGCTCATGCATCATGCTGATCAGAATTCTATCTCTTTTATCCTTCATCAGCCAGTATCCTATTGATATTATATTCATAAATACACTCGTTGAACTCGTTTTCGCGTAAGATAATCCTCTCCTAAGACGAACTCAATCCCAACACTACTAACTGATATTGATATTTCAAAGATGTCAAAATGAAGTACTTCTACGCAATCAGCCTCTTGGCCAGCCTGGCAGCCGCCATTCCCAGAGAAGAAACATGTCAAATGGACATGAACACGAACCACCTCATCGAGATCTACGCACCATGTATGAAAGACTGTGGATCGATCAGTCGAAACTGCGCCCACCAGGCTGGCATCGCGGCAAATACCTGTATGCATGACATGATGACCTGTATGCTGAAGTGCCAGAAGCAGGTTTATCCTTCTGTCCTGATGCCAGCTGCCGATTGTACCATCACTGCTATGGATGAGATGGCCGAGAACATCAGTATGGATATGATTCAGTCGCATCTGAGTAACTGCATGAAGATGAAGATGCACTGATTCTAGTTGCCCAATGCCAATGGGATGACTATTGATGCTATTACCGCTGGCAATAGTATTTGATTCATTTTGGAGGAATAAGTCGCTGCTCTGACTTGGTTGGGTTGAGTCTGCCTGACAGCTTTTGCACTGGGCGAATGCTGATGGAGACTATGTCTTGGTTTTCACACGGTCTTTTCCATTGGGTCTTTTTCTGCAGCAACCTTTAATAGCGAGGACTTTCTTAATTTAATAAGCATTTCTTCCATACTATTCCTAGTTACTAGTAGTGCCGTGTTCTAGTAGATGGAACAGTCTTCAATGATGACATTAGAGAGCATCGATGCATGCCAAGTATGCAGTTTATAGTACTAGAAGAATAGTATCATGTAAGAATTTTTCCATTTTTTGCAAGGCTATGCCAAGTCTAGAAATTATGGTAATTCAGTAAAAGATTTTTAATGCACGCTCAAAAGCAACGATATCATCAGGCATCAAGTGTGGTATCGGAACTTTTGGTCAAAATAGCAAAGAAATAGTAACCCAGGCGCCACGCTAAAATGACAAATGTTTTCCGGTGAAATCAATCACACACGAGTAAATGCATATTTTGGTTCTATAGAAATTGCCAATGGAAGGAAACAGATCTTCGAAAATTTTCAGATCTACTCCTCGTCCGTTGCTGTAGCAATTTCTTCGTCTTCGTCTTCTTCATCATCGTCGTCGTCAGCTTCGCTGTCCGAGTCACCTTCATTGTCTAGACCAGGAATACCTCGCCATTCGACATAGTCACCTTCCAACCAACGCCGACTGCGTGGGAGCTGATATGGGTCGAAGGGGAAGTATGCGTCCAATTGGTAGCCCAGGTGATCGCCGGCACGGACATCGCGTTCGACTTGTCCGAAGTTGGCATTGGTAAGACTGGCAATACTGCGGAATGCAGTTACACGCAGACGCTTGTTAGCCTCGAGCAGAGGATAGACGTAGAGTAGCTGGAAGTGATGGGCGATGCGGGCAAACTCCGTGACGATACCAGGGGAGCAGATCTTCAATGGGTTCAAGCGTGAGTAGATCGACTTGTGAAGAATCTCCTTGATGTTCGGAGGAAAAGCCACTTGACTCGGCTCTAGTTCTTCAACCTGCTCAGGGCTGTCACCCTCTATGGCCGCGGTTGTTAAATCGCGCCATCGGAAGCAAAAGATATAGAGAAGAGCCTGGGCCGTCGAATAGAATGGGCCATAGCGGCGCAGATCGGGGCCTCGGCAGGTGTCTTCATAGGAATCGCGCAAATTATTCAGGTGGGTGAGCATGATATCGAAGACATCCCGGACAACCTCACCCGATATATGGGCCCCGCGAGCGACGAAACTAGCGAGGTACGCGGCTGCTGATTGCCGGGTGAGACTGGGTTGTAGTTTATTAAAGATGATCTGAACACAGACCGAAGCAAATCGATCAACAAGTACCGGCGAGACTTGAGAGAAATGGAAGAGGAGGAACTGTGAGTGGCGAGAGCGGTATGTCGGAAGGATAATCGTTTGAAAGTGGCTCAAAAGAAGGTCTAAAGCGTTCTCCTTATCGGCCAGACTACCAGACAGAAAAGGTGGTGTATAGTACTCGAATAGGATATCAATCATTCCATCCACCTTTTGTATGTTTTGTTTGATCTCGGTGACACGCTGGTTTTCACCATCTGGATCATCATCACTCACGATTGAGTCGTCATCCGCTTCATCGTCCACCTCCTCTTCGGGCGAGACATCTTGGAGCAGGTCCTCTCCAAGCTCATCCTCAAAGTCTTCAAGATCCACTTGAATTTGGACATCGACCTTGACAAGTTTCTCGGTGATGACGGCGAGGATATCAGATTGTAATTCTGGGGCATAACTGACAATCCGGATGAGATTTTGCGTATAACAGCTGTAAGATTTGGCCGAGTCTGTGTCGAAGGGGAATTGTTGAGACAGGATGGGCGACAATGCTCCACTTCCAGCTGGAATAAGACGCATGACATGGCGTAGCGCTTTATGGACCCGGTTGAAGATGACGGGTATGGAAACAGGTGGGTAGCCAGGAAGCCGACCCGTTCCTCGAGGAATACCGGATAGTTTAGAAACAAGCATTTTTAACACAAAAGACAGATAAGTGCCTTGTGCTGCGGCCAGGTTACCCAAGAAACGGGTATATAGTTTGACGTAGGAGTCATCACGACCTAGCCATTCGCTGTTCAAGATGGCAGTGACCAAGCTACTGCAATTGCGATCCAAAGAGGCCACATGAGACAGCAGACCCATTAAATGATTTCTTAGGTCTGTATGTGTAGGAAGTTCATAGGAGTACATTGGATCGTCTGCCTTCTTGGGATCAGCTGTGAAGATCTCCTTGACCTTATCGTAGGCCTCGTTCTCTCCCATCACGACATGACGATGAATGGCCTTTCGGACCTCTTCCCGAACAACCGGTAGACTCTTCCCAGGTGTAATGGTTGTTGTGGTTTCAGCAACGGCAATCGGAGCGGCTTGACTTTCGGTGTTCTCGGCGAAGGTGACGCGGGGGCGTTTCTTGGAGTGGCCATCTTCGGCAATGGCCTCCGAGAGGGAGGACGAAGGCGAGAGACTCATGTCCGTATCCTCCATTTTGCGTTTTGTGCCAGCGAGTTTTGAGGGTTTAAGGATGGAAATGGGAGAAGAAGCCGCCAGCATTTTTGAGCAATGGGCTGAAGGGGTGGCCGTAAGCGCCGAGGTGCGAGGGGCAGTAGCAACCGATGGCATGGCCAGAAGCACAGGAGAGAGGGGAAGATAAAAGATTTGAATCTAGAGAGGCCGTAAAATGATTGACATTTATCGATCTGTATCCTTGATAGCAATTGGAAGGACAGCTCGAATGGTCGACGGAGTTGAGGCTCGTTAAGGCACCTAAGCACACGACCGACCGCACGGACAAATAATGAAGTTGTACTACAGGATGAAGTATTCAGACCACAGGCGTCTGTCTGCACCCATGAAGGACATCCGTTCGACTCAAATTCAGGTTAATCGGGATGCAGACAGAAGTGTGGAGGCAGTTGACAAGATGCTTTGAAGGGAGTGAAGCAGTGAATTTTTTCTCGTTTCGGTGGGGCGGGTGGGTCTCGTGACTCGGCGGTCAGCGGATTATGTCATCAGGCCTGAAAAGTCAGGCAGTGAGAGGATGCCCTAATAACTAGGACAATTACATTGTACGATGTATACAGTTTTAGACATCTATTAGAACTACTTTGTCACTACGCTATTGATTAGATGAGCTCTACAGATGACATTTGTAGACAGAAGTTCACGACGAATTGTCCATTAGCTTTTCTCGGTTTATTCAGTATTCATCAGAAAGCAGCGTGCTTCAGGGCAAGAAAAAGAGACCCAAGTCTAACTGATGGAGAAGTAAAAAGTAGATATCTGACAGAATGCGCCAGATCGAGAACCAGGTGTTTCCCAGAAATATGATAGTTCAATAGAGCACACAGTGGTTTCACAGACCTTAGGATGGAATAACCGATGAAAGTGTATGTGAAGACAAGAAAATGAGAGACTGGGGAGGGCAGAAGAAATAGAAGGAAAACGCGCAAGTTTGAAAAAGAGCACCTCCCATGGTATCGTGCGGGAATCAAGGAATCAAACAATCGGAGAGTCATCAAAAGAAAGAATATGAGTTAGTCGTAGCGAAACAGCTTCGTGGAGGGGAAGTCCAGTCCACCTTCCATGCCGATTCGCTTCAAGTCGTTGTTGAACCACTCCGGGTCAACCGGAAACGGTTAAATGATTATCAATGGGTTCATAGCCAGCTCGTAGCGAGAGGCCCCAGTTTGTCGTCAAAGATACTGCCATAGAGATCTTGGATCTCTGTGAGATAATCGTCGACTGTGAATTTCTTCAACCCCTTGCGACGCAACGTTCGCTCCTCTTCATCCATCAAGGGAGTCGCACCGAACTCTTCAGCCACTTCATTCACCTGCTCCAGCTCTTTACTGAAGGGATGAGAATCGGCTCGGAACATATCCTGTGAAGCACGCATAGTGGGGTTGCTGCGTGGAGCCGCCAGAGGCGGGGGCGACAGTCGATGCTGCGACCGCTTGCGAGCCAACTCTTGATGAGATCGCTTGGTATGTGACAGAGCACGCTTAGGAACTAGCGGAGACTCGGTGGAGGAGGAGGATGTCGCGGACGAGCGAGGGTGGCTTGTCACGGTCGCAGATCGCTTGGGGAAATATGATGCATTTGCCTCCACTGGCGACGATTCATGTGGAGAAACATCGGGTGATGTGATGGAAGAAGAGTAGCTGTGTGGGGAGATCGCAAAATCGGAATCCTCGCGGGACTGCAGGGAGGAAGCAGAGGACGAATTAGGCGAAGTAAGATCGGGCGCGTTGTAGGCCAACATGTTGGTAGTTGATAGCAGTTGGACCGGTCCAGAGATGTTCCCGCGCTTTATAGACCCCGAGTTAAAGCGAACATGGCCTTCCCCACGATACGGCATTGGGGCTGAGACTTCCGGGCGCTTGTTGCGCTTGGTGAATGCGCGAGTGATAGTCGACATGATGAATCCAGTAAGATGTTTGCGTTGGCGCGATCTGTTGTTTTGTTGTGGCTGGGAGCGTACTTAGGGATCGGCGTGAGCACACAAGACAGCGAATCGAGCGACTTCGGTATTGGACAATGGTCCGTAAGGGCAGCGCGTTCTAGATTTTCTTTTTCGGACAATGACTTAATCTGACTCGAATGGTTTCGATTCTCGCGTGGTCGATGATCGCGGGATGCGGAGACGACGAGGAATGTGGAAGATCAATACCAAGAATGTCCGGTATCGGTCAGAGAAAGATAGAGAGAAAGAAGGCGAGTTGGAGTATGATTTGAATCCAATTGTGAGCTTGCACAATGAGAATGAATGTCGAGATGGTCTTGCCAAAGAGGATTTTGCGCAGCAAAATGGCCCGGAACAAATTCTTTGTTTGCTTTTAATTATTCAAAGCAAAGAGCAAGGTGAAAGTAACCGGAGCTGGATGGGGGCGAACGACCAGGATGCGCCTAGATGGGAATTTGATGAAGAAAAGAAGAAATCAAAGAAGAGGAGTCCTTTAGATCACAGATCAGAGATCACAGTCTCTGGACTCTCAAGAATTGAATAAAAGAAGGTAAAGGAATGTAGGACTTCAATAATGAAGGATAGTCCCTGAAGGAGGTTGGGAGGGGAAGAAGGGAAGAAGGGAAGAAGGGAAGAAGAAGACGAAGAAGAAGGGGGAAAGTCTGGACTGAGTAGAACACAGAAAGAGAGAGAGAGAGAGTCCCCACCAACAAACTCCCAAGGTTCGCTTACTCCGTGGAGAATTGATGGAATGGTTGATCCAGTCAATTGTTTCAACCAAACTTAAGTCGTGGCGAACGGTTCTTCTAATCCTTCCAGACCCTTTCGATATCGTCAAGGGGCTAAAAATTGAGAATTGGTATGATCATGTTCTTCGAAATTATATGGTTCACTGTTCTATTTTCTACAATTTCGCCTTCTCTATAATTGACTCATGGTACTGTCTAGAGTACTTACTACACAGTGGGTATTGATCGAAAGAAAAAAGCACTGACCATATCGTGTCATCTGCTGGTGCCCCATGCCCGTCCAATATCTGTGCTGTACTGTACCTGTATGTACATACATACTCCGTAGGGGTCTCCCCCTGGTCGAAGGGTGCCAAACCTAAAATGTGATCGGGTATGGAGAGTCTTTTCTTTGCCTCCTTTCCCTTCTATCCGTGGGTCATCCGTCGGTGTAATGTGCTGTGTTGGCTCTGCACAAGGATCATGGAATCCAACGCATAGTACATACATGTCGGATCCAAGACAAATATCGCAGTCGAAGGGTACACACACTGTACTATTGTACATAGTACAGCTTGTACATTCCACCACGTGATGGTCTTACTGACGGACCAATGTGACGCCATGGCGATAAAATTTTGAGTGAAACGCCCGGTCTTTTGTTCTAACTTTGCTCGGGAGAGGTCCGTCCTCCAATGGCCGTTTCATCACTAACCACTACCATTCCGTGCCTCACTGGAAGGAGTCGGTGCTCCGTGGCCAGAAAAAGATCGACAGGCCCCAGGGACGGCTGGCAGGGTACATGCAAGCCAATCAATCACCTTATCCACCGAGATGACCGAATCAGCCGGTGCGGTCATGGTGCGACCGGCGCTTCTAGGTCTGCAGGGACACTATACTCCATACACTATCAATCCAACCAACTTGACTTGTATGGCGGACCTGGCCGGGGAGGTATTTCACCGTGACACGAACCTCTCCCTGAACAGTTCCCCCCTCGTAGGTGGAGAATTTTGTATTAGTGGAGAGGTGTGGACCATCCTCTTCATCTTAAAATCCGTTGACCTCCACTGCGCCGTACTCCGTACGGATACACTGGGCTGAAAATCTCAAAGTGGGGCGAGAGATCGAACTGCTTTCATGTCAGGCTGCTTTGTCCTGCAACTTGACGTGGCCAGGATGCCCATTCCAATGCCCTACATGGGTTGGAATGGAGGACTGTTAACTTTTCTCCTCTTGCGTCGAACGTCTGCGAGGGAGAAGTTTAACGGATAGCCAAGATGTGCTCGTGCAGGAGACACACGTGACTGGACTTGGCTAGTGGCCGCAAGTAGAGTGGTGCCCCATCGTCTCGATACACCAGCTCTTTTTCAAGACTGATTGAATTAAAAATATATACTGGGTTGATTTTTGGATAGTGCTTCTGCTTTGACAGCAGGGTTTGCGGCGTTTGCCTCGGCTCTATCCTCACTCGTCCCGACTGGAGTATGTTCGGAGATCCGTTCTGTGGGAGATGATATATCGTCCGATCCGCCCACACCGTGATGTCGCGAGTATACAGGCGAAGACATCATAGCAAGGGGATGGGGGTGGGTCTCATATGGACTATTCATGGTGATCTCTTCCTGTGACTGCCAGGCATACCCTGTGGATGCCACCATCCCCGGACTATACGAGTCGCTATGATTTGGAGAAACTGGTGGGATCTGAGTCCTGGGACCGGGTAAGGGCAGACTCCGGGGTTGCTCAATCGTGAATTGGTCACACATGGACATCATCCAGCGTTCCATATCCGGCCATCCTTGAAGTGGCAATTGGGCCCATTCATCCATGCGTGCAGCCTTTTGTTTCTGCGTCGACTCCGGTTTGGCCGATACCTGGGCTACTGTTCTCGGTTGCATAGATCGGAGTGTCACAAGAGCCCCATAAAGGGCCGTCTCAGTCTCAAGTAGCCGTTGCTCTAGCTGGCTCAGATATCCCAAAGGCAACCCTCTGTTGATTTTCAACAGTACATATTAGGTTCAGATTGATCAAGTTGAGCCTTTTTGCAAACTCACCTTTTACCACTCTCAGGGTAGGTACATTTCGATGGCTCATTCGAACACTGAGAACAGTGAGGTCTGCGAAACGGTCATGGTCAGAACCACGATTTCTCATTGAGGTCAATCAAATCAGATCTAGTTGGTCCTGCTTACAACTTGCGGTCACACTAATGTCCGAGATCAGCGGTGCCAGGACTTTCCGATGATAAACACAACTAACCTTGCATTTACGTTGCCTACAAGCTTCGCATGATATCGGACTCAAATGACTATCTTCTGCTCCCAAGTATTAGCAAATCGGCTATTTCAGTTTCCTGATTTGAGACGATGGTTACCTGATAGCGTCGCGTCCGAAACATGTTTTTGTTTCGACCGGGACGATCTCATTTTCAATAATTCAAACAATGAAATCTGTATAATTAAGAAATAGATACTTCCAACACTTCAATTAGATACCACTGGCATAGTAGTACTCGCCTAAGTGTATGGTAATATACTCCTGATCAGATGTTTCTAAGCGGAGGAGAGGCTTGTCGTTCGGACAAAGAAACCTCCGGATGCTTTCACGTGATCTGTTCTATGACTGATGACTAATGCGCCAAGCATATGGGGATGTCCACGCTGCTCGCTCAATTCGAGACTGCTGGCATATGTACATGAAGTATGACAAGAAAGACCTGACAAATCAGGGATGTAATATACAGCCCCGCAATGGCGTCGCCCTCGTCGGTCAGTTCTCGTGTTGAAGATCATGAACCAGATTGGCAATATGGCCCTCGCCCGAAACGACGAAAGCGCGACTCGACAGTTGGGACATCTAAACCATCTCCACGTGAGATTGGCTTCATGAGAGAATCCCAAAGCAATGGTTCCGCTAGCTTCCTTGGAAGCTCCAGTGGTATACATTTTATCCGTCATGTTTACAATGTATTTGCCCGCCGCTCAGCAGATCTCCAACAAACCAAGGCTCGAGACAAAAGCTCCGTGCCTGGGGAAGATGATCGTTTGCAACGAGGCCCTCTCGACACAGATAATCTGTGGCTGCCAGATGAATTGGACTTTATGCCAAATCCTACTTATACATTTGAAGATTTGGTGAATTGGACGCGTCACTATTTTGAGAATTGGCATCCAATTTTCCCATGTCTTCACGCCCCAACTGTGCTCAAGTCTATGGAAAAGCTAGGCCATCATGGCTTATCGGCGATGAATCAAACGGAACTGACAATAATTCGCTCCATAATATCGATATCTCTGGATGACAATCGACAAATAGAGAAAGCCGCATCCAAAGTGGGTCCGATTCCTGCATCGTTAGTTTTCTCAACTGTGCAGCATGTCATGCAAGATATTCAAAGTATTCTTGCAGAGCCTACAACACTGCCACTTCTCCAAGCTACCTTCCTCGCCCAGCTTGCACTTACTTCATTGCTCCGCCTCAACGCTGCATCTCGAGTCGGCGGGGTCATTACTCGAACTGCTTTTCATCTTGGATTGCATCGATGTCCAGGTCGTTTTTCCGTTTTCACTACCGAAGAGGTCGAGATCCGAAGGCGTCTTTTTTGGTCCATATACTGCCTCGAAAGATACTTATCCCAGGCACTTGGAATTCCATTGGGAATTCGAGACGATGATATCGATGTATGCTACCCAAGCGACGAACAACATGCGGCAGCCACATCGGCAGCCACACTATCTGATGATCGTCGACTACGCCTCCTTTCTCACCTTGCGAAGTTTGCTAGGATACGTGGTTTGATTCTAGAATTGCGAAATAAATCTATCCTTCACAGCCATGCTGGGGCTGTCGAAGCGTCACACGTTAATGGCGACTTGTCCCAATGGTGGAATGAAGTCTACGACGATGTGGATCCCGTCGATGAAGGTCCCAGTAGTCCGGGTGAAAACTTGGGGCTTGGCCCTTATCATCGCTTATTACTGAAGGTTTTGAGACATGAGGCCATCATCTCCATGAATCGACCCCTACTGGCCGCCGAGAGACCTGGTCCTGAATATAAAAATGCATTACAAACCTGCATTGAGTCTTCGAGAACCTTACTGGCGGATTTGAAGAAATACCTGCTTCGCTCAGCTGATGTTCCCTTGACATGGCCTTCCTTTACATGGACCACTTGGATGGCCTGCTTAATATTGATGTATGCTTCATGGGAAGGCGAGTTACCGGTAACAACCGCCCTGAAGTATGCGAAGATGGGCGTGAGTGTCTTGGAAAATCTTGCTCTCCGTGGAAGTAGCTGGCCCGAGACTTGCATTGAAGCGATTAAAGGCATGGAGTCAGCCTTGACTAGTACAAAATCCTTGGGCACTGAAGTCAGCAGGGAGAATACCTCCCACGCATCGCGTCCTGGCCTTGGCGAGAAATACACGAAAACCCAAGACAGATCCGCCACTGAAAATAGATTTCGCCAATCGAATAGCATTGGCCATCTGTCTGCTTCGCGTGATCGAGTGCCTTCCGCCAGGCAAGATGACCAGTCCCTGGGCACGGAAAATATGAATTCGGCACTCAGCCCCTCTGCAGTCCATGTAGGAGACTCCGGCGACCCTTCGATGCTCTCTCCATATACTACCCATGAAAATCCAACCGACATCTCTACTGACGGTCAATTTGCGACGGGACAGTTCCCGGCAGGTTTGATATTCGGCAATGTGGCAAATGCAAATGCACCTTTCCATCCCGGAATCTCAGGACAAGATCAATTTCCATTTTCAGATCCCTCTTCGCTTTTCATGAGTGATATGTGGAGCGTGGCAGATGGTCCTTGGATGATCCATGGTGATTTACTTTAACTCCAATCAAAGCCTGACTGGATATGGATATGGATAGACTGGGCTTATAGGCTGTGAATGCTTCAAATTCAAGATAATATTCATCCTTTCCGACTGAATCGCTTCCAGTCACTCTATAATGTCATTCTAAGCAAGCAATACATAGTCTTGTAGTTTTAGTCCCTAGGAAGAACCACCCTTCCTCCGCATGAAAAGGTTTGACGGTCTGCTCCGAGAAGCGAATTCCTCATCAACATGATACACGATCTCAGGATGTTGAGCCTCGAAGCCCATCTTAGCATAAACATGTCTTCCCATGCTGGATCCCTCAAGTATAGCCTCCAGGTTGCCTCTTCGCTTCGCCTCATCTAAACCCCATTGTACTAATCCTTTCGCAATGCCTTTACGCTGGTATGCCGGGTCAACAGCGCACAGATCCAGTACCATGACCGCCGGTGGCACGTCAGACGCCTTCTCTTTGATAACCACATTGCGGGATTGATGCAAGGAAGTCATGACTTGTGCAAGATACCGCTGTTCAGTTTCGTTTCCAGGGTACAGCGCCTCGAGATTCATGGCCCTGGCCACATCCTCGTCGGGTGGATCGCCATGGCCCTCGACGCAGGAAGCCTGTACCCAAATGGCAAGCCCGGCGATGACTCGTTCTTCATTTGGCTTCGCACTTGGTAATGTGGCTTTGAGAAAGACAGTGTTTGGATTTCCATTCCTATCGGTCGTTATATCTTTCCAGCGAGCGACCATTCGCGCAGTCCCGCTTGCTTTCCCAGATACTGTGTCCCAGCCGGGATTCATGGCAATCCAGACGCCGTCTTGAACTTGACGGCCAAAGGCCTCGCTCACGCAGTAGAATGCTTGTTCAATATCTCCGGGCCCGTCGACCGGTTCGACGCGGAGCCCGACGTCATTCTTGTACTCTGTTGAAGACATCTATATTGAGGAGCAATCTGCTGAATTCGAGGGTCGTGTCGATAGTGACAGCAGACTGAACACTTGTCTTTAACTTAGAATTCCTGATGCCAAGGCGCTAATCCAAAGAATTTATTGGGAAGAATTGCAGTCAACTCCACTTGAGGTTGGTCGGTAATCCCCGCCATGCCCGCATTCTCCGGACTTGTGCCGGCAAAACTTCGGGTATGAATATCTTTGACATGGGATACAAACGGCGATGAGATGAGCGCTGCTGAATATGCCATCCCTTTTGATAATCAGACTGCCCTTTTTGCTACTTGGACCATGGACATACCCAATAAAGAGTAGTTTGTATTGGCTATCTAGATTTATTTACATCATATGTAGATTTTATCTAGCCTGTATTATAGAATATCTCCAGTATTGGCTGTATCTGTTATTTTTCTCTTTTCAAAATCAGAAGCTTTTTATATATTCATAGCTTTTTTTATTTGGAAATCTCAAAACAATCTTGAACGGTTTAATATAGGCATGGAAACAGATTGAATAGTCCGACGTCGTGGAGGTGTTGGAGATACAGTACTGTAACAACTAAAAATTTCGCAGAGCTCGTCGCTGGTCCCTCCGAACAAGATATGCAATCAAACCTATACTAGCGAATTGAAGAACTGTGGTTACTAGATTTGATACGAAGCCCGCTGTGAACCATGGAGCTTTCTCGGCGGGATATTGTAATATCTGTGTCCACGCAGCCATAGCTTGGCCGATGGCATTCATACTTGCTGTGACAATGGCTCTTTCTTCGGCATCCTTGGCCATGGCAGTAGTAGCCCAGCTCATAGTGAGGGGACTTATGGCTAAGAAGTATTAGCTTGAGCTCTTATAGTATGATCATAGCCCCGCAAGGTATAGTACGAACCTCCTTCAAATCCCGTGAGAATAAATGCTGCGACTCGCCCATGCTCGCCAATATTGTATACCGTTAGCAAAACCATCCCAATCAGCACTGGGAGGCTGGTTAAAACCGAGGGAATCCAATAATTATGCAATCGATCAGCAGTGATACCTGCTACAAGCGCAGTAACAACAGATATTGCAGTCGCAATAGTAGGTAGCGTGTTGATACGCGAGACGGAATAGATATCCGGCTTTGCCTTGAGGTAAAGACTGAAAGGAGTTGAATATGGCATGAAATTCTGGTCCATCAAAATCCAGTGCATGACGAAGACATAAAAGTGCCATCTACCTAAAACTCGTTGGAAGATCGCCTTGGAGATCTTAAGCTCGCTTGGGGCTGTCAACCCCTCCAAGCGATCATTTGCCAGGGAGTGCTCGATTGCGGTTAGAAAACGTGGTTTTGTTCTGTGTGGAACGTCTGGAAATGCAATATACCCTCTTGCTTCACGTTAGTGATACTGTAGAATGAAGGGACAGCCTTATACTTACAAGACACAAATGGGAAGCGTTATTACAGTACAGACAATAAAGAGCCACCTATGATAGATGGCAGTCGGTCAGTTCCAATATCCGAAAACACACCTTGGGGATCTATGTAACATACCTCCATCCGGCTAGGCCATGCGTCTGATTTAGATTGGTGTAGGCTGCAGCTTGCAGATATCCGGCAAACATTGTACCCAATGGTGATGCGATGAAAAAAAGAGCCACACGTCTGGTTACCTCTCCGGGCTTATACCATGAACCTATCACATAGATGACCCCAGTAAAAGAACAGGACTCGCAGATTCCAACGAAGAATCGCATCGCGTAGATAGTGTTCAGATTCTGTGCCCAGGCACATCCAAAAGTGAAAAGACCCCATCCAACCTCCAAACTTGGCAAAGCAATATTGATTCGGGTTCGCGTGAGCCAATAACATGCTGGAATCATTGATGTGCAGTATGATGCCCAAAACACCGCATTAATGTAATTGATGTCATTACCACCTAGATGAAGATCTTCTTTCATGCCACTGTGTAATTTGAATTAGCGCATCGAAGAGAAAAAGCGAATCACCTATACGTACGACACATAAGCATTGGTCATCGCCTGCTGGTCCAGGTATTTTGTGAAGAATGATAGACAGCCGAAGACCAGTATCAAAAAATCCAATTTGAGTATCAATCTCTTTTCTGCATGGGGCATCTCATGTGGATACCACTTCAGATAAGTCAAAACTCGTAACCATAATCCATCTTGACCTTCCAGATTCTGATGGATTTCGCGACTGGAAATCTGGTTAATAGATTTTGACTCGAATTCTGAATCTTTGCTCATCTCGAGAAATGCTTTCATCAAGACGTTGGTAGGTCCTGATGGAATGAACATGGCAAGTATCTAATAATATATCCGATTATAAAAAGAATGAACGGCCCCTTTTCTTCTCGGATGTTTTAGTTTCTTGATTGAATCCTGCCTGTGCGACTGATGATTGGGAGATTCAAAGACATAGTGGAAGATGCTTTGATTATTACGTCTGATGGTGTGATTAAAGACGGAGCATTATTGCTATTCATCCTTCCAGTTTAAACCGATTATGGTTAGCCGTCTTGGTCATTAATTGAAAATGAAGGCAATTAATACATCAAACTATCATAATTGAGCCACAGTCTTTCTACAGCTCAATATCTATCTATTACATATGAGACATCGCCATTTTCGAAATGTAATTTTATTCCGATGCTATTTGACTAGTGTAATGCCAATAACCTGGGACCAACTTGAATGTATCTTGATATTCTGATTGTACTGCAGAGCGTACAGGCTTCGGAAAGACAGACCTAAGTGGCAAATAAACCATATGATACATTTAATAAGACATCATCTTGGTGACATTTCTCTCTTTATCCAGAATAATTCGCAGTTGTCCCCTACCACTGAAAGTCTGACCCAAACGGAAAAACCCGCTTCGCAGTTGATCCAAATACAACTCATAAGCAGGCATATACCCTTTGACAAAGTTGACGACCTCCTCATCCATCATTCCATTGCCTGTCTTTGCACGAAGTGCATGTTCTTGCTGGATTCGCCATTCGTAAACGTTGACCAGATCATCCGTATCGAGATGCACCAGGAAATTGAAAAGCCGCGGACCCATGAACAAGTCATAATATTCTCTCAAATTTTCATTCACGCAGACAAGGTGCTCAATCAAATGCTCTTTCAAAGTCTCGATCGGGAATTTTGCTGCATTCTCATTTTGTGATCCTTCGCTCCATCTCCTTTGAATGTCCGACTCTTCCAGCGGAGAAAATCCCACACACCATCCTTCGAAGACGATAACATCAATCGCAGTACCAGCATCGACCAGATTCCATGTTTGTCGGGGTACTCTTCCGCCTTCACCATTGAATAGGCTTTTATCAAATGATGGAATCAAAGTTTCGCTGTCTATATTAGCCACACTGTGGAAGAACTGAACAGCGAGCTCGGTATCATGAGTTCCAGGTTGTCCTCGTGTTTGCAAGAGCTTGTTCGAAGGATTTTCAGTACGGATTCGCACAAGCTCATCATGATCATGATAGAGATCGTCGAGAGAGATATTGATAGTCTTGTAGTGGTGTATTTCGTTGAGAGACTGTACAAGGATGTCCGTCCAGGTAGATTTGCCACTACCTTGGAGACCAGTCAGACCTAGAACGAAAGGAAACTTCCGCTGGGTATCCTTCTGAGATTGAATGTGATCTTCTATGTGTGGAACAACATGCCCCAAAAGATTTTGGATATCTTCCTGGGGGATCGTTGAAGGCGGCATCGTCAGATCACTAGAACAAGCTGAGTATATCCAACACTAAAGTAGATTCTTAAAGAAATACTACCTCTGTAAGAAAAAAGGTGTGATCTAACACTTTCCATCTCGAACTGTATATTCCTTCGCATGTCATCAAGTAAAGTTCTGGCTGAACTATTCACCTTCTGATGGCCGGACATGTCTTCCTCCGAAAGACCCACCGAGCTAAGTCAAACGGTCGGAGATGGACAACTCCGGAAATCAAGATGCAATATATCATTGGTTCAAAAGTAATTGCGATGAGGGGCCGAAGTATTGGATCTCCATCAAGACTCAAAACGCAGGCCGATTCGCCGTGTTTGAAAAAAGTAGTCTTAAAGACCCCGCAAGAACGAGGCCATTGCCCCTCTATCAATCGAGAGACACTTTCTTTAAAACACACCACACTCCCGATTCCATTTTGCTCCTCTGCAAATCATTCAATATGTCTCCTTCCGCTCTTGGTGCAAAGACTTACAGTATCGCGGCTATCCCAGCCGATGGAATTGGCCCTGAAGTCATTGATGCCGGTATCACCGCGTTGAATGCTTTGACCGATACCCTGAAGACCTTCAAGCTCGAGTTTAAGAACTATGACTGGAGCTCCGAGACTTACAAGAAGACTGGAAAGTACATTCCTGATGGTGGTCTCGAGGAATTGAAGAAGCACGATGCTATCTTCTTTGGAGCCGTTGGTGCTCCCGGTAAGTAATATCTTCAAGAAGAAATGGATGATATAGTATTCTAACGAGATATATAGATGTCCCTGATCACATCTCTCTCTGGGGTCTTCGTCTCGCCATCTGCCAGCCTTTCCAACAATATGCTAATGTGCGCCCAACTCGTGTCTTCCGTGGCACTGAGTCTCCTCTGCGTAACTGCAACACCGGTGATCTGGACTGGGTCATTATTCGCGAGAACAGCGAAGGTGAATATGCTGGCCAGGGTGGTCGCTCGCATACTGGCAAGCCTTGGGAGGTTGCCACAGAAGTTTCTATCTTCTCGCGCCACGGCGTTGAGAGAACTATTCGTTTCGCTTTCGAGACTGCTCAGAAGCGCCCACGCAAGCTTTTGACTGTTGTTACCAAGAGTAACGCTCAGCGTAACGGAATGGTCCTCTGGGATGAGGTTGCCAAGGAGGTTGCTGCTGACTTCCCCGATGTTACTGTCGATAAGATGCTGGTTGATGCCATGACTACCCGCATGGTTCTGAACCCCAAGAGTCTGGACACTATTGTGGCCACCAACCTCGTAAGTCTTGAATTTTAGATATATACTGGATTTCCTGAATGCTTATGTCTTATTAGCATGCCGACATTCTGTCCGATCTTGCTGCTGCTCTTGCCGGCTCTATTGGTATTGCTCCCACCTCCAACCTCGACCCTACACGCGAGTACCCCAGTATGTTCGAGCCTATCCACGGCTCCGCATTTGATATCACTGGAAAGGGAATCTCAAACCCGGTTGCCACTTTCTGGACTGCGGCAGAGATGCTCGCCTGGCTAGGTGAGGAGGAGGCCTCTAAGCAGCTTTTGGACTGCGTCGAGAACGTTTGCGAGAAGGGTGTCCTTACTCGCGATTTGGGCGGAAGTGCCAATACTAAAGAGGTCACTGACGCTGTTGTCGAGGAGATCAAGAAGCTTGGCTCTAAATAGAGACTTGCCGGTGGTAGTTTAAACTGTATAATGATTATTAGTATATGCATTGAATAGAACTCCGATTTTGACGAGTAATTTGAAAAATCCAGCCATATCAATCGACCGACTTACCGGTCTTGAATGTTAATTACTAGTGGAAAAGGGCACTTGAAGAAAAATATAACGGCTGTTCTTTGTACCTAGGTTCTAGTAGTGCAGTCTTATGCAGTCTTTTACCATCCTACCAGGCTTGCCCAAGGCAACTCCATAAGTTTAAGATGATACATCTTTGTTATATGAAATGTACTCGCATGCAGTGTACGATGACTTCTATGTAGGAGCCATTTTCTTGGATGGCACCATCATTCAAGTGGCGAAAGGCGAATGGTGTTGATTTCGGACATGGCATCCTCCGAGGAAGTGGCCCACGCAGCCCGCAGGCATACGCGAGCAGGTAGATCGGTAAGATTGGATATCATCAGTGGACAGAAATCCCCGGTTTAATGATAGTCTATCTCCACAGTTGCGGGGATATCTTCGTCCGTTTTCCCCGGTTTTACGTAGTTATGGGGACCCCAGATCCAGACGCGAGCTGACAGGATTCTAAAGCTTGACAATCTAGGCATAGCTTAATTTGACATTTCCTATATAAGCATCTTCTATAACTCCTGGGTCCGCATTCCTGATGCTACTATTCTTTATCCTTCTTCTTCAATTTACATCGTGATTCTACTGGTACTTTTTTGTGTATATGACATTGATATGAGCCCAGCTTAAGTCAATCAACATGTCTGTTCCCAACAAAGGCTTATCCGGGAAAGCATTGAGCATAGCCCAGGTGGTCTTGATTGTGGCACCAGCCTTCATCATTTTTGGCTACAATCAGGCTGGTGTTGGCCCTCTTGCGACCCTCCAAAGTTGGGTCCATCTATTTCCTGAATTGGATACCGTCAACACAGAGGGTGCTTTGAAGTCAAGTCACTCTACAAGCAAAGGTGCTGTCATTGCAGCATTTCAGATTGGAGCTCTCATAGGTGCTTTATCTTGCACTTTTATCTCCGACAGAATTGGTCGTCGCAAAACTATCTTCATTGGGGCCATTTTGACGATCATCGGACAGGTGCTTCAAGTAGCGGCCTACAAGGTCGTTCAGTTCACTATTGGACGTATCATACTAGGCATTGGCGTCGGCCAGTTTAGTGTTGCTGTACCAGTATGGCAGTCTGAATGCTCTCCAGCCAAGAATCGGGGACAACATGTTATTCTTGATGGCATGTTCATGTGTCTAGGCTACGCCCTGTGCAATTGGATTGATTTTGGATTCACCTTTTTACCCGAAAACAACACCGGCCAATGGCGGGCACCGCTCGCTCTATCATTCTTACCGTGTCTTATTATTTTGTTTTCCGTCTTCCTTCTTCCAGAGTCTCCACGTTGGCTTGTTCGTGTCAACCGTGTTGAGGAAGCATCTAGTAATCTTGCTGCTTACAAGGGTACTACTCCAGACGATGAGACGATTATATCAGAAATCGCTGGTATTGAGCTATCCCTTGAAGCAACCGCAAAATCTACAAGTACAATTCGAGAAATTTTCTCCAAGGATGATGAAGAGCGCCTGCTTTATCGGTTTTCCCTTTGCATAATCTTGCAATTCTTCCAGCAGATGTGCGGTGGCAATCTTATTTCAGTATATGCCTCCACTATCTTCAAAGAGAATCTAGGGATGAGCTCTAGCCTTTCCAGTATTCTCGCAGCGTGTGCATTAACTTGGAAGTTTCTCTGTTGTTTTATCGCCTTCTTTGCGATCGATCGTCTTGGTCGTCGTGCTTTGTTTATTATCAGCGGCACAGGTATGTCCGTTTGCATGGCTGCAATGGCAATCACGACGAGCTTTGGATCCGAAAATAAACAGGCTTCAATTGCATCTGCTGTTTTCATTTTCATGTTCAACTGCTTCTACCCGATTGGCTTTTTGGGAGGCAATTTTCTCTACTGTACAGAAGTCGCACCGGTTCGCCTTCGGGTTGCCATGGCTTCGATATCAACTGCCAACCACTGGCTCTGGAATTTCGTTGTTGTTATGATTACACCAGTTGCTATCGACACCATTGGCTATCAGTACTATATTATGTATGCTGTTCTATCCGCATGCATTCCTATCCTAGTGTATTTCTTCTACCCGGAGACAATGAACCGGAACTTGGAGATGCTCAATCACGTCTTTCGCGATGCTTCATCTCCATGGAAAATTGTTTCCATGGCACGACATCTACCCCAAGGAGATGTCACGGAATTTGAGTTTGTCGCGGCTCATAAGGAGAAGGAAGAAGAATGCTTTGAAGAGAGAAGAGAGAATGTTTGAACTAGTTATTCTGTGGAACCATCAGCACTATACTGGAGCACTCTGACAAGAAATTCGAGCTCTGCCTTTTAAGGAATTTACTAGATCTAGAACTATGATATGCAAGATTATTTTCCGTTATTGCCCGGTCTCATGAATTGTAGATTCCGAAGTGGCCCTTGGGATAAAAACTATACATAATAGCTCGGAAACAGAATTTTTTTTCTATGGATGCTCCAATAAGCCCTGCAAATACAAGAGGTACCCACTCCACTGCGGCGTACTTCCGTCTATCACTTCAAGTTGAAGGTTGATGATTGAACATCTACCTAAAAGATTTCTCAAGCGGTGAAAATACCGGCTGATCTAACAGGCGATAAATGATGCACCGTACGAGCGAGGACTAAACCAGAAAGCTTAAGGAACTTTGATATTCAACAATTTAGATTACCGGACATTGATATCATACCCAGCACTACTGTTAACTCTTCTGAGCAGCAAAAATATGACACTCGGCGAAATCGGAATCTGGCCAGGGCCTCGGCGACAGACTGCCCCATCGGAATGCCGATGCGGAGGAAACAGAAGCCGGGAGTAGATTTCACCCGCAAATCACAACGCTTGAAAAGGTCACCCTGTCAAACTTCCCGCTAGAACCAATCCTGCAGCAGGGCAAGCCGTCTCTTGGAGAGGGGCTTTATGTAACGCGGTTTGAAGCTCGGGGATAAAAGCCAATTGCATGTCTGTAGCCTCCAAGCCTACTTGAGACTAGCCACTATCCACTCCCAGATCACTCCGTTTATCGGTACTTTTACCCCGGAATAGACCAACAGCCCCTATAGAGCCCAGCCCTCACAACACCCACAAGGCCTTTGCGTCACCTCAATAAACCGGAGGTGACCACCTCCGCCTTTGTCGGGAGGTGGACGCGGGACTTTCGGTGCGAAACAGACGCCGTCATTGGTTGTGCGGTGGCCCCGTCTGCCCGGATATCCGACGACGGGATCCGCCGAAGGACTACCGATGAACAGGCCTGATGCTATATGGAGGCAGATTGAGATCTTGACGCTGCGCCAATTGTTGCCCGGAGTTTCTGCAAGCCGATATGTTATCCGTGTTGTTACGGGTTATTTCGGATTCTTACAAGAGAAGGATGGATATCGCGGGAAGAAGAGCTCTCGTCGGCTGATACTTATAGATCTGGTTTCCATATTGACACCCCTTAGTTTATAGATCTTTTTTTACTATAGAGAATTTCAAACCCTTGGTATCCAATCTCAACTTCTTGGTCATTCCGAGATTGTTTTTATTATCCCAAAAGACTTTCGATTAGCCCTAATAATATGGCACCCTCAATCAACGACGTTCCTGTTGGCCCTACTGTCTCTCCATCGGCATGCAAGGTCGGCATCAATGGCTTCGGTCGTATTGGTGAGTATACTATTATGCTCTTGAGATGCCTAGGTTTACATCTCAGTGGATTAAGGGCTAATCTGAATCTGACCACATAAAGGCCGTAATGTTCTTCGAGCAGCTCTGGTCCGCTCTGATATCGATGTCGTTGCCATCAACCACACCTGTGTAACCGTCGAAGATCTGATCTACCTCATCCGCTATGATTCATCTATGGGTGATTTGGATGAACGTACCGATATCCAAGCTCACTCTGATAGTCTCATTACTATCGACGGAAAGCGAATCGCCCTCACCTCCGAGCGTGACCTGAAGCAACTCAACTGGGCCACCCTGGGTGTCGACTATGTTCTCGAATGTACTGGCAAATTCACAAAGCGAGACCTCGCCATGGACCACGTCAATTATGGCAAGGCCAAGCGCGTTCTTATCTCTGCTCCTAGCTCGGACTCCCCTACTTTCGTCTACGGTGTCAACTCAGATGCCTATACTCCCACTGAGGACTGCCGTGTCGTGTCGAACGCCAGTTGCACCACTAACTGCGTGACTCCTGTCCTGAAGGTTCTTGACGAGACATTTGGTATTACTCAAGGTTTTCTCACGACTGTTCATGCGGCTACCCGATCCCAGCAGGTTCTGGATGGGTATAGCAAAAAAAACCGTCGACTAGGTAAGCAACAAGATGATGAGCAATGATCTATTCTAGCAATATTCTTACAATAATATCCACAGGCCGAGGAGTCTTCAACAACATTATTCCAACATCCACTGGCGCTGCTAAGGCTGTTGCAGCTGTCCTGCCCGACCTGAAGGGCAAGGTTACTGGTGTATCCATCCGAGTTCCCACGTAAGTCTCGACTAGGTTCACAGCCCTTTACAATAACCATGAAACAGGAACTAATCAACCGATTTAGTCCCAATGTATCCATGATCGACCTCACGATCAGCACCACGAAGCCAACCTCCCTCCAAGAAATCCTCAGTACATTCCGACTCGCCTCGAAGACCACCATGGCCGGTGTTCTCCGCGTGACGGACGAAGAACTCGTCAGTCAGGATTACAATGGATCCCCATACAGTGCGATCATTGATGCACCTGCCTGTGCGGAATTAAATCCTCAATTCTTCAAGATTATGGCATGGTACGATAATGAGTGGGGATACTCGAACCGTCTGCTGGATTTGACGACTCATGTGCATGCCCTGGAGGCATAGATAAAATAGATAATTTTGTGTTATCCTCTCTTCATCGGTGGCGTTGGCTTGATTTTGAATTGTATATAGCTTAAAGATTCAATGGTAATACTTGCTTCTGATATTCAAACCATGATGAGCTGGTGCATTGCTGATACACTGTATTCAATACTACCCTGCTTCTAGTATACCATTACGAATTGAAGACTGCAGTACCAAGTGTCGACTCGAGCGACGGGCATTAAATAGCAAGCTAAGAAAGGAAGGAAGAAATCTATTTTCATACATCAAGTCATGACTCAACGGGTATCGACATCGACATCACATCACACGTATCTATTCAATCCTCATCCATCGACTCCCATCCATCACGTCCGCCAGTAGGAGCACTCTCAGCGCCCTCAACTGCACCCTCATCATCAGACTCCTCCTCATCATCATTAACGCCGAGAATACGTTCCGGGACATCACCCGCAAGATCCGGCATGCGCGAAACAAATGTACGACGCACAGGTCCGTTCGTGGAAGCATCCCAGATCTGCACAATTCCCTTGCTACCAGCCACAGCCAAGCGGAAACTGACCTCAGGGTCCGGCGCAAACGCAGTAGAAAAGACCTTGCCGACATCCAGTTTGCGCGTAACAACCAGGCTTGGCTTGTCGTTCTCGACATTCCACAGTTTGACCTCCTTGTCTGTCGAACCGGTGACCAGGAAACCGGGGATAGTGCGGTTGATGTCGAAAGATGAGACGGAGGCGTCGTGCGCTTGCAGAGACCAAACGGGCTTGGACTCAGCAGGAGTGGCGGGGACATTACGGATATCATAACGGTACACCATACCGCCGTCAGTAGTGACGTAGAAGTAGTTGGGATCGTGCGGGTCCCAGCGAACATTCTCAACATCCGAGTCAACACCCCATCGAGCCTTGGTGTCCGGAGAACGCATATCAGCAGCAACAATAGTGCGATCGTAGCTACCGCTCAGAAGCACGGTAGACTCCTTGGGGTGCCAGTCCAGCGAGCAGACCTTATCTGTGTGGTGGGAGTAGGACTTGGCGCAGCTGGTAGTGTTAAGGTCCCAGAGCTTGACGGTTCGATCCGCGGAGGCGGAGGCCAAGAGATTGCGGTGCTCACGGTTGGCAGCGAGAGCGAGCACAGAGTCAGTGTGGTACTCATCGTTAGCCTTGCTCTTCTTCTTCGACTTCTTGGGCTTGTCGTCCTTGTCCTGGCCACCTTGTCCCAGGATGGCGTTAGGGTACATGCTATCGACGACATCCAGGTCCCAGATCTCAATATCAGGTTCCATAGTTCCAACGGCCACGAAGTTACCGGTAGTACGCTCTTCATTGGGCTTGCCGCCAACGGGGACATCGAGCCATTCCAAACAGAGGGGAATACCGGGCAGCATGATATCGTGGTGAACGTAAAGGTTATCAGCTTTGTCCTCATAGACATACACCTCCAGGTGAGCAACTTCATCTTCGACCTTACCAGCCAGCAGCAAGTTATCAGTCGGCATGATTTGAAGCTCGTCACGCTCCTCGTTCTTATCCTCATCGTCAGGAATCACGAGGTATGGATCCTCCTCATTGGGCTGGTGGTAGGCCAGAGATTGGACATTTCCAAACATAGTAGCCTTCTCGCCGTCATCATCGACCTCATCATCGTCGTAGGTGTCAAGATCGAATTCCTTGAGAACATCATCGTCCCTAGACCTCTATTAGTACCTAGTGCATTATCTCCAATAAGTTCACAACCACTGCACTTACTCAGTTCCTTTAGAACCAGTACCAGCTCCAGACTGAGCCTCCTTCTTTTCAGCACCCTTAGTGCTATCCTCATCCTTATCATCCTCCTCCATAGCCTCATCCTGGGCAGCCGAGAGCCCCTCCTGCGCTTCTTCCAACTGCATGCGGGCAAGCTTAGAAATGCGACCCATTTCCTCCTCATCAATCTCATATTTGGAAGGGAATTGGGCTGCGACACCTCGCCGCACCCAAGCCGTAGTCGTAATCATTGAAGACATTGTGAATGACTTTTGTGTCCAATGTACTCCAACCAAATGGACTTTTTTTTTTTATCGGCGATATATTTTTTTTATCGGTGTGTCAAGTGGGGCCGGCAGAATGAAATCACCGCACTCACCGCCCGGGGATGTTGCGAATCGACGAGTTCAACTTCAAATCCCGATGATATTGCATGATTGACTGCTACTATTGTCTTTAAATACAATCTCATTCTCTTCGGTTCAAGTCAGTCAGACTTAGCTACTTTCACAATGCATTCCCATCTTCATACCCCGTACAACATTAGTACGTTTACACCTCGCCACGACCAGGCCGTATTTCACTAACCCAAATACAGACTGCGAGGAAGTCATGACAGCCCTCGACGAATGTCACGCCCGAGGATTCCTCTACAAGGCCGTCGGAAACTGCAACGATATCAAGCGCGATGTGAACAAATGTCTTTCAGCCGAGCGATCTGATCGAGCTAAGCGCAATCGAGACGAAGCGCGAAGCAAACGTGCGCGTATCGAGGAGATCTGGGCTCGAGAGCGGGGCCAGGAAATGCCTGCGACTACGAATACTGCTGCTGCTGCTGCTGCGAGCTCAAATACGGAGGCCTCTAAGCAATGAATTATGAGTGGCTTTTTGCACAATGGCAATGGAGTTATGGTGTACTATGGATGAATCTCTTCTCTGAAAACTTGAGCATGTACAATATAAGCTTTGTATAAAACATCTCTGCATTTCTATTTCCTATTTCCTATTTCCAGAGACGTGCATCTCGGCACCCTTTGAAAATGTTGAAAATACCGAATTATCATCTCGAAACTTACAGATATGAACATAGACCAGAATGATAGTGTGGTAGTAGTCTGAAATATTGTATTCAGGGTTGTATATATGATACTAGTATCTGCTAGCATTAGATATATACTTTTGAACTTTTGACCAAAGATCCAATCCAAACGCCATGCCGTGTAAAAGAGTGGTATGCAAGAACAGCCGCTTCGACAATAAATTGAAACTCTATTCGTCGACTTCCATAGCACTGGCCTCAGGGCCGGGCTCGGTTGACGGCGCAGCGTCATTGTCTTGAGGAGCAGCACTCTTGTGGTGCCGCCGTCTCCTCTTAGGTTTAGCTGCTCCCTCCTCTCCCTCAGGCTTCTCAGAGACGTCCTCATTCGACTTATCGGCCTGTTTCACCTTTTTAGAGGGTTGAGCAGGGCCAGGTCCGCTCTCTTTCTTCTTAGACTTCTTCACACTGAGTGGATTCGGTCCTTTCACCTTTGGACCACGCTTCTTCTTAGGTTCTTCCGTCTCTGCCGGCTTTTCCAACGAAGGATCGGCATCTAAGCCGTAACGGAATTTGGCTCGCTCGGCACCATCTCGGACGTTCTCAGATGGTGTGCTCAATGGCTCTAAAACCATAACTGATCGTTTCACGTAGATGATTGGTACACCGGGGATGGAGCGGGCGCGGAGACGAAGCATTTGTGAGCGACGGACAGCTCGCTCTTCTTCACGATCCTCGTCGCGCTTGCGCTTGCGCTGTTGCGCATCATTCTTATCAGTCTTCTTGACCGGGGCATCTGCAGTGGCGAGAATATAATGCTCTTTGTTCTTTTTGACTTCGGCACTAGGAGACAAAAGGGAGAGCAGGCACTCGACTTCGTCGATCGGCTCGGATTCCGGGTTGTGCGAGCAATGGCGCAGCGGGAGTTCTGTCGGCGGGGGAAGATGGCGCGGGCGATAAGGCTGGTTCGTTTTTGGATTGATGGGTTGTGCAGCCATGATGGCAGCCAGAGAGCATTTGGTCAGCACTGCAAAAATGTCAGTTCAATGCGCTGGCTCAATTGAAGAATTGGTTGGGTCGGCACTAACAAGGCTTAGGCTTTCCTTGAAGAGTTCGCTCCAGTGCAGGAAGAAGTTCCATTTTGAAGGAATCAACGGCATGGAGGAAATTTGAGTCGACTATTCAGCATCCGTTAGTACATACTTTGCTGCCGCAGGTAGAGCAGCACAGCGCAGCTTCGGAAGGGATCATACCGAGCACCTGGTAAGGCTCGCGGAAACCAAAAGTCATCTCATACTGGTGCATAAGCTTGCGATACTTCTTGGAACGTTTGGCCCTCATCTTGTATGGTAAGTATGAAGATTGAGTGTTGAGGTCGTCGAGGTTGCTGCGGCGCCGCGGACGAAACTTTTTTCAAATTGCCGGGCGGGGAAGAAGGCGGTCAATCTGCAGCAACAACAGCAGATGGTAGTTCTAGATTTTAACCATTGACAAGTGTAGATTGAATGAAGTATTATAATTTAATAAAAGCTAAAGCAGGGGACAGACGCAATTTTGCAGCTGAACTTGATACATCATCCTTGAATCTTGTGACATGAATTGAATCGAGCTAGAGGGTAGCAGACATGCAAAATATCTCATACTACATCGAAGACTACGCAAGGCCAATAAATGACAAAGAAAGACACATATGAACGGAGTCTGGTTATAATGAATGCTAGAATATCGAAGCAATAATTAAATAACGATTCTCTTCCGAGATGAATTGGATGCAACACCAGCAATCCAACATGCAAATTTAAATGTGGTCATAAGTCATCAGAAACAGGGCAGCCTGAAGATATGTTCGTTAAGGTCGTAGTAAGTTATTGGCGATGGAATAAGCCGAAGATCTGTGGCGGTCTTCGGATGGAGCTTTGCTCTTGGTTGGCAACTTGCCAGTAGCATGCTAGGCGAGACAACATTCTCTGCCGGGGGCGCTTTGCCATAGCTATAGTCTGGCTGTCTCTTGACTGGGCGCGTCAGATTTAGGGCAGTCTGGAAGAAGGCTCAGCCGCAGGATATGCATGCGATCCTGAATTGATGGACGCATGAGTCTCATGGAGTAGTTCTTGGATATAGTGAATTGGGCTTAGCGGTTCAGCGGGGCCAATCATCCAGCACGCTTCTTGCAAGATGCAAGAACAACAGAGATATCGTCCATTTTGCCACCTTCAATGGCAAGGCCTTCATCAACGGCCTTCTCCATAAAAGGGCTTTCGGCAAAAGGATCCTGGGCAATTGCCAGGGCAGCATTCAGAAGTTCTCGCGACGCATAAACCATGCGATCATCGCAGAGGTCCGGCGAAGGCGATATGGAATTTGATTGCATATTTCCCTCGTCCCACTTCTTCAAACTATCCAGTACGATTTTCAACACCTCGTGCTCCCAAAGATTATCCATGACACCGTCTGATACGGCTAACACCAGATCATCCTCTTCGAGAGCGACTTTCGAGAGAACTGCGTTTTTGCGGGGCGTGTCGACGCTATTGGTGCCGAGCTGCATGGGACAGTCGAACCAGTGCCATTGCTCTGTTGTTCGAAAGAGAATTTTCTCCTCTCTTGGTCGGATCACGATGATCTTGCAATCACCTATATTCGTCACATAGAGTAGAGGTTTCTGCGTGCCATCCGGATCGCGGGTAGAATGTAAAAGAGCAGTGGCAGAAGTAGTCGTACCAAACCATTCCGTTGGCGAAGTTGTTGCGCGAGTAGTTTCTTCGTAGGCTGCTTGGAGATATTCGATCGGGTCGAGAGACGTCGCATTTGCGGTGACTCGGCGCTCTATTTCCAGAGCCCAGAAATGCAGAAGAAGTCTTGACCAGAGTCTATGTGAACAAGAGGGAAAATGTCAGAAAGAGTGATACATCCAGCTATAGCGAAAGGAAATGACTCACGCAGCATGACCATGCGGCTTCATAGCCCAGGCACCTACACCATCATCGACACCCAAGAAGTTCTCCGCCACGAGGATCGCATCGTCGCCATTATTCAACCCACGAACCAGCTCGCCGCGAACCGAAAGGCGCCTATCTTGGCTGAGAGAATGTGTCGTGAGAGGATCAGAGAAAGAGGAAGAAGGCGGAGAAAGAAAGGGTGGGGGAAAAGGACGCGATGGGCGCTTAGCGCAAAGAGCGTAGCCTGTCTGGAATCGAAACGGCGAACTAGCAAGACTCAACTGCTGACGATCGGGTACAGGCGTGGTAGTACCAAATGACGGCCACACTGTTGCCGCATGATATGGATGATGATGATTATGAGTCGAGCGTGGCAGAGTCTGTCCGGGAGTCACATTTGGTTTCAAAGCAGCGAGCCACCGTTTCGCAGCTGGCCATGGTAATGACGAGAACAGACCTGCAGAGGTCACCATGCCTAGACAGAGCAGAAGGCGTGGGAAAAGAGGTGGAGGGAAAGAAGAAAAGAAGAGAAAGGCTATAACATTGCTATTGGGAGAGAAGAAAGAAAGAAAGAAGAAGTCAAATTGAAGTTGACCGGTGAAGGTGAAGAAGGGGAATGAGCAGTTGATTCTCACTGGCTTGTCTCGCCGAGTGTGCTCTGCTTTACTCGGTAGGGTCAGTCATATCAACGAGGCATTCTCCATTTTGCAATTCTACTGGAGTATATTGTATACTCAGTATACTTCCAGTTTACTAATGAATTTTATACATTTACAGCTGTTTTTATTAATATGAATGTGAATCATTTTGAATTGTATTCAAATAGTTGACTACCTTAGTTGAGTATGGTACTCAACTACATTCTCAGTACCCCACCCTTGCCAATCCAATGATTTGCAACGAAATCTGCTTATCAAGAGATATGTACCCTTGGGTAATTAATCCCTTACTACATCGATATCAGTCCACTTCCACCTCCACCTTCATTCTCCGCTTGTAAAGATCGTCATGGTCGTCATTCGTAAATTTCGTATTCCGGACTTGGTATTTTCACGAGCTTCGTGTGCTCGCCGGAAAATGGCCATTCGCCCCCTCGACCCCAAACGACAAGGGGGATCGTTCCTTCATGATTTCCATCTCAAAAAGGTCAACTGCTTCCTCCAGTTTCTGGAGAAGTTCCCCGTCACGAACATTCCTTTGCATCAAAGTCAGGCTTTCGAAGCAGACACGGGCCATCGTGTTCGCTCGTGAAGCAAAGTTGTATCGCCCGGGACCCTTGCGATTTTGAGCCAGCATCACACGAAGCTGTCGCTCCGAGCAGGGACACAAGCGCTCAGGAGAGTTGGTGCATTCGATACTACACCGACAAACTGGTGCGCAGATGCATTTGTGTTGCTTCGCCAGATACAATAGGCTTTTGCCCTCTTCCCGGCGCAACTCTCCCACGAATTTGCCTTCGAGCTTGGCGAGAGCGGCCTGGCGATGGTCCTTCACGATCTCCCGTTCCCATAGATTGAAGTCGGCGGTCTTGATATCAATAAAGGGAAGCTCGAGTGCGGCCATGTCGCCTTCAAGAACGATCTTGGGCACAACCGTGAAATACTTCTCCGAAATGAGAGCCATCAACTCCGCGGGAATATTGTCAAAGAAGGGAATTAAAGCACTCCATTTTTGAGTGTAAGTTCCCGTCTTCTCATTGACGATACTCAGTGCAAATCGGCGGTATCCCAGCATGTCTTCAATATTGAATCCTCGGTCAGTCTCTTTGTCCAAGAGGCGACGGATGTAGCTTTCCTGGTATGTATGCACGACTCCTTCATACAGTCTCTCAGACATTGAGGGTGAGTCCAGGACATCTTTAATCGCCAGGAAGATACGATACATATGATCAGGGTCCGGAAGATAGAATTGATGACGGTTGGTAAGTGGACGAGATTCCATTTTGAATTGAGCGCAAAGTTCAATAGCTGCCATCTCTAAAACCACTCGAGAATAGACGGTGTAGAAAAGGTTCTCGACGATGACAATAAGTTGGGACAAGGAGTCTGTTCGGACTTCTGTTTCAGCGCGTTTGATCCAGTACGCGAGGCCAGTATGCCCCATATCAAGCTAGTACGATATACTCTGTCAGTCAACGAGGTCGTGGAAGTCTATCCACGGAAAGTTCAAGGTCGCCGTCAGATGTAGATGCTATACACACCTCAACCCCGTACGCAAGGAATGCGACATGTAGGATCTTGGCCAGCGAATAGATCCTAGCAAAGACTCGAAGCACTCCCTTGATGTGAGCCGAGACTTGCAGGTCACTCAAATCTTCCAGGCTCAAGACCTCTGAGGCCCTGCCTGAGGAAACAGAATCTTCCGACACAAGCACCCATTCATTGCTGCCGACTTTGTAAGGACGCGAGTGGCGACGACTAGGAGCCATCTTCGAAGGTGTCAGTGTGATTTGAAGCTAGTGTCGATAGAGGGGACACTCGAAGGTGACAAGGTTGAAGAGTCGAAGGAGGAGCAACGTACGGAGTATTCACTGATCGTAGTAGCCACAGTCGGCGATGGAGGCAGAAGCACCGATTGACTGTCTGAGCTTTCGTCTCCACTGTAGATGGAAGACGAGTATCGCTTGAAACCATCCTCCTGGACCTTGAGCCACGCTGCTGTCTTCTCCTCGTAAGCCGCAGCAAAGTCAGGGATAATCGGTAAGACGACTCGTTTCGGAGACTTCGGCTCTTCATGAGAACGCAGGATATGTCGTTTCACGGATGCCCAAGCCCGACTGGCACGGGTGATACCATCCATGGTGAATTGTCTTTTGGGAAAGACAGAGACCAGAAGACGTGGAGGAAAACAAGAATGACTGGAGTGTACAACAAGAAGACAGAAGAAGTAGGGCTTGTTGAATATTCGAACGAATCAAGAAAAGTTGAAAAGAAGCAGTGAAGAAGTGGGAAAGTTGAAAGGATGTGAGAGAAAGTGAGGGAAAAGGGAAGGTCCGTCGCAAATAGGAAGTTATACATTCACTGAGCTGAGAAGTTGGGGAGAAGACACATACATTCACCAATACAATTAAAAAGGAGAGAAGATTGGAATGAATAATGAATAAAGTAATATCAGATTTACTGGAGCATATCAATACTGTACGGTAGTCAAATGAATTGCTGGTTTGTAAACGCTCTCCAAGGTAATATCAACAGGAAGCCATGGCGAGTCTAGCTCTGCACACGGAAAGTTCGGCCACTGGCAGTCTTGCGTTCTCGCTCTTCGTTTTCGGGTCTGGCACGGTTGAGGACTAGTAAGGGTTAGCATATATTGCAGAAGGATAAATCGGAGGAATAGAATATAAATGTATGCTATTTACCTTGAAGGAAGTCCGCTGTCCGCTTGCGCATTCGGGTGTGGATGTACGCCTGCAAGATATATGAGCCAGTGATACCATAGAAGTAGAAAAATGTCCTGAATTACCTTTGAAGCCTTGATATGGTAGTGGAAATAATCGCGGAAAGTCTGGATATGGGAGATATTCTCATATCGGCGTTGAGGGGTCAAGTGCCGGGGGAATAGAACTACATAGCTTAGGTCAGTGATCCTCTGTATGTCTGAAATCTATCCTGCGGAGTGACATACCGAAAGTGACGTAGCTAATTTCACCCTCACCAGTGTTCTTCAAGCCCGGAACACCCTCCAACTCAAGTGGAGGGTCACTGCGGAAGAGTACCTGGGGTGCGTTTTGAAGAGTCACCACACGACGTCGAGCATCAACAAATTCCTGCCAATGGTCAGTTCTCAAATATCTCCCAACAGATTACGATATCATCATCGGGTATCATTTCTGCGACGAACCTGCAGGAAGACCTTGCCGAAAATACGGTCCGTCTCTTCACGGAAGACAGTGCTAAAGATCACTGTCACACGATCCCAACTAGCCTTGATATAAATAGCTTCCTCCTCTCGATAATGAATCGCCATCACATCACCGCCCTCCTTCACACCTTGAGGAGCTGACTCCGATGTGTACTGCGAAGCCTCCTCTGCAAGCTTGGTAAACTCATCGAAGGCTCGCTCAAAAGGAGCAGCCATGGCATTGCGCTTCAACAAGGCAAGCTTCATAATCAGCTCCTCGCGAGCTTCTTCTTCAGCAGGTAAGTTCTCCAGGTCGACTTGTACTGAGAAATCATAACCGGGTTCCGGGGTCACAATGTAGGGGCCATATTCCCGTTCCAGCACTGCTTGGGCACCATACTGCACGAGCTCCTTGAAGCACTTCACATTGATGGAAATGAGGATCTTAGTTTTAGATTCGGGGGTGGAAAGGTGGAATGTCACTCCATCAAAATCGGAGACCACTTGGTCAATCGACGCCGGAGGAGCACTGCGGGCGGAACAGTTAGCTGTGGTAGCCTAGGTGGCTGTGTATACAATGCAGCAACCGGGGGATACAATCATGCGCAATGGAGACGGAATGGAGTGAGCTTTACCCTGAGAACCGCTCCGTAAGGAGGGATTGAATTAAGACATTTTGATAGTCTAAGAGCAACATGATTCACACACACGCAAGAAGAGTGATGATGTTGGAGGTTGGCAGTCTGGAGGGGGGAATGGAAGGCTTCCCGCGCGAGATCGTCATGGGCGGTGGGGGAAGCGGAAAGGTCGCTGTCGCCGCCCGTAATTAATTTTGTCCTATCGATAGCCAAAGCTGCGCTCTTCCAAAAATTTTCCCATCCACCCACGATGGTGAAATCTTACTTGTAAGTGGCTCAAACGGTACAAGCATATTGTCCAGATGATCTGATATCTTTTTCTTCCAGCAAATTCGAGCACTCGAATACGTTCGGGCTCGTCGCCTCGGCGACCTCGAATGCGATTTGGGCCAAGGACGAACAAGTTGGCGGCGCAGTTCGTCAAACTGGCGCAGGTCGAGCCATTGTTGGAGCTAGCGAGGAGGTTCTTTGTTGGGATGTCAAGAAGGGAGAATTGCTAGGCCGCTGGCGTGATTCGGCGTGTAAAGCGCAAGTCACCGTGGTCACGCAGAGCAAGACTGATGAGGATATTTTCGCTGTTGGGTAAGAAGTCCCAGTGGTCGTTCCGTATTATGCTTCTTCCTCTTTTCCTACGTCAGAGCTGACATTGTTTTTTTCCCCGTCTTTTAGGTACGAAGATGGTAGCATTCGCATCTGGGATTCCCGAACCGGTTCGATCATTATTTCCTTCAACGGCCACAAATCTGCCATCACTCAGCTGGCTTTTGACAATGTTGGCGTGCGTCTTGCTAGTGGCTCCAAGGATACTGACATCATTCTCTGGGATCTGATCTCTGAGACTGGTCTCTTCAAACTTCGCGGACATACTGATCAGATCACTTCTCTTCATTTCCTCTTCCCGTCCCCCGAACTACTCAATGCCTCCGGGATGACTGAACATGCCGGTTTCTTGTTGACCACTGGAAAAGATGCATTAATCAAGGTGTGGGATTTGGCATCTCAGCATTGTATCGAGACACACATTGCGCAAACCAACGGTGAATGTTGGAGCTTGGGTCTTTCGCCTGATCAGGGCGGTTGCATTACCGCAGGCAATGATGGAGAATTGAAAGTGTGGTCTATTGACGAGGCTGCTATGATTGAAATTTCAAAGGAAAATGTCAGCGCAGAGGGCCGCCGCATTCTTACGGACCAAGGTACCTTCTACCGTCACGGCAAGGATCGCACAATTGGCATTCATTTCCACCCACGCCTGGATTATGTTGGTTTCCATGGCTCTGAGAAGGCTATCGAGATCTGGCGCATTCGTTCTCAGACAGAGGTCCAAAAAAGTATGGCCCGGAAACAGAAACGCAGAAAGGAGAAGGAGGCGCAACGTGAAGCTGAAGCAAAGGAAGATGATGCTGTGAAGGAAAAGACCAAGGAATCCTCTGTTCCCATCACAGAGGTTTTCGTTTCCCATGTCATTGTTCGAACTGGTGGAAAAATTCGTTCCTTCGACTGGATGACGAACAAGTCGGGCGGGTTGAATCTTCTTGCTGCCACAACCAACAACCAGTTGGAAGCATACACCATTGTCCCGGCTAACAAGAAGAACAAGGACGATGAGGAGTCAGCATACACGCGCAGCCTAGCGGTTGACATTCCGGGCCACCGAGCAGACATTCGGTCGATTGCCTTGAGTTCTGATGACCGCATGCTTGCCTCTGCTTCGAACGGCAGCCTGAAGATTTGGAATGTTCGGACCGAGACTTGTCTGCGTACCTTAGAATGTGGGTATGCACTCTGCTCAGCTTTCCTTCCCGGTGACAAGATCGTCGTTGTTGGAAACAAGAATGGCGAGCTGGAGGTGTTTGACATTGCGTCTTCGACCCTGCTGGACACGATCAAGGCGCATGACGGTCCTGTCTGGTCGCTTCATGTTCACCCCGATGGCAAGTCCATGGTCAGTGGAAGTGCAGACAAGACGGCCAAATTCTGGGAATTCAAGGTCGTTCAAGAGGAAATCCCCGGTACTAAGCGTACCACTCCCCGTCTTAGACTTGTGCACACAAGAACCTTGAAGGTCAGCGATGATATTCTCAGTCTGAGATTCTCGCCTGATGCCCGACTTCTAGCAGTCTCCTTGCTGGACAATACAGTGAAGGTTTTCTTCGTCGACTCATTGAAGCTATTCCTAAACCTCTATGGTCACAAACTTCCGGTCCTCAGCATGGATATCTCCTACGACAGCAAGCTCATTGTAACTTGCTCTGCTGACAAAACTGCACGCCTGTGGGGATTGGACTTTGGTGACTGCCACAAGGCCCTCCTTGCTCACGAAGACAGTGTCATGGCAGTGGCATTCGTCCCCCACAACAAGGATGGAAACGGTCACAACTTCTTCAGTGCCAGTAAGGATCGAGTCCTTAAATACTGGGATGGTGACAAGTTCGAGCATATCCAAAAATTGTCGGGTCATCACGGAGAGATTTGGGCCTTGGCCATGAGCCGTTCAGGTGACTTTGTCGTCAGTGCCAGTCACGACAAGAGCATTCGTATTTGGCAGCAAACTGACGAACCACTGTTCCTGGAAGAAGAACGCGAGAAGGAGATGGAGGAGGCATACGACAACACTCTTACTGCATCTCTGGAGCAAGATGAGGACGGCGAAGACGGCGAGAAAGCAGAGGCAGTCGACGCTGGCAAGCAAACTACAGGCACTCTCATGGCCGGAGAAAAGATCATGGAAGCTCTCGATCTGGGTATCGAAGATCTTGCTGTTGTTGAGGATTGGCGTCGGGTCAAGGCTACCAACCCTAATGCCGCACCTCCCGATCGTAATCCGCTATATATCGCCCTGAATAACGTCTCGGCGGAGCAACATGTTCTCAACACCGTGCAGAAGATTCCAGCTGCCGCTCTGCAGGATGCCCTCCTGGTCCTGCCCTTCTCCAAACTCGAATCTCTTTTCACCTTCCTCAACATCTGGGCTGAGCGCGAGTGGAACGTGCCTCTGACTTGCCGCGTTCTTTTCTTCATGCTGAAGACGCACCATCGCCAAATCGTCTCCAGTAAAATCATGCGCCCGATGCTCGACAGCATTCGCTCATCACTACGTCGTGTGCTCTCGCGACAGAAGGATGAGATGGGTTTCAACCTCTCTGCTTTGCAATTCATTGGCAATCAGATCCGCGAGCACAGTACAAAGGATTATATTGATGAGGAAACCTGGGCACCGCAACAAGCCCTGCAGGGGACGGGCAAGAAGCGACAGTTCATGAGCGTCGCTTAGAATGAAGAATTGGTATGAGCATTGTCTATGGGCGTTGTCGGGTCTTTGTTGACCTTATTTTGGAATTTTCTTGCTTGTCCTATATAAAAGTTTTATATCCTTGGGAGTTTCGAACAAGGGATGTATTATACTTGATCTATTTCGAATACGATCAATTCATCTAGAGCCTAAGTCTATCTTTAAAGCGACCCCTATCTCCAGTATCCAATCAACTCTACCCTAAAACCCCTTAAGAGCTACACGTAGTAAGATCTTAACTCCGGTACTGAAATCATATGGTCCATTGAAACCACTAATCAGGACCTATAATCGGAATTAAATTAGCAACAATTCCTAGATATGCACTCCCCATACGACAGAGGACAAGCCAAAGACTCCTTTCAGCAGAACCTTTATAAGCACCGACGACAGACAGTAACATTCTAGTACCGCTGCCATACCTTTTCCGGCTCTTCCTAAAAAAATTGGTTCATAGATAGGTCTCATCATTCGGAGCTTCGGCTTGTCCCCAAATTATGTTCGCGTTCGTTGGGGGTAAGATACGTGACACGTACCGGATAGAGGGATAGCACAGCTCGAACAGAGTTCTAGTACATTCCTAGATGCTGCTCGAGCTGGCGGGTGGTGTTGGGTACCATGTTGACTGGGGTTCGGGGTGGGAAGAAAAAGGTAAAGGTGGAAGTTGAAGTTGGTGAAAATAATGTGGTGGGTGGGTCTGCTTACTTAGCTCGGTCACGTGGAAACTGACACAGCATGGCGGAGTTTGTATGCTCGCTTCTATTTACTGGTGGGCAATATCATTTGTTATTTATGGCACGACAAAATTCAGTTATATATTTAGGCTTGAATAACCTATGTCCTAGGACTATGATTGAAAATTATATTTATATGAGGGAAAATTCAGCTAATAAACATCCAACGCCGCTACTTATCGCTACTTGATCTCAAATAAAGGGTGGATACCTTCTATTCCAAGGTTATAGATATTCTAATTTCGTAGTCACATGTGTCATAAGTCATAGCCGATTATCGAAAGAAGCTAGACTGGCCTGGTCAAGAGGAAGGCTTCATTTTCCCACAAGCCGAGCAAGTCCACCATTGAGTTTCCATAAAACTACCACATGAATCACAAAGCCATCCCAGGGGCCGTTTGCTTGTATCTCGTTCCATCGAAGCAAGACTGTCCAGGGCTCGAGTACGGTTCTTGAATACAAATGTATCTCTCGCATGTTGCTCGTCTTCTTGTGTCGGCACAGGACGCTTTCTGGGACGAGATTGCTCCGGTTTCCTTGATTCTGGCTGTGCAATGGGCTTTTTTCCAGCGGGTACAGGTCTTTCAGAGGCACATGCGTCGCAGCAGAGAAAATTGGCAGGGTTTTCCAGAGTGCAGGTTGGGCATGTCCAAGGCTTTTCGTATGAACTGTTATCTGCTGTGCGATTCGATGGTTTCGATGGTTCTGGTGGTTTCTCCGGCGCCGTATCTTGGGATACACTCGGTGTGGCAGCGTTTGAACCATGTCTTGGAGTGTCCTGGGGATCAGTTGAACCAGAAGATTCACCCGAGCGAGGACCTGCCGGGTTCTCCTGACTTGGGGGAACGTAAAAAGAGCCGTATTTCTCCCGTTCCTCCTGCTGGATGAGCTCGATAAAAGCTTGAAGAATTGCCTGTTCATTCGCATCATCTTCTTCGGCTTTCGTTCTGAAACCATTCCTTGATGCTTCCTCAGCTAGCTCGGTGCTTCTGTCCGTCCCCGAAGCGCAGCCATTGGTCACTTCTAGGCGTCGTTGGGCAGCATCTGCTCTCAACTTGCGTATATCCGTACCTCTCAATACGGGAGCGCCTCCAAGGCGCTTTCCAGAGTTTTTGGACAAAATTCTTCTCTGTTCCGCGGCTGCACGAGCTTGTCGACGGGCTTCATCAATTGGCATTCTCGTCCCACCAAGGCGTTTACCTTGAGACAAGAAGCCTTCGCCCGTGTATCCCTTGATGACAAGCTCTTCGTGCTCGTCTCGAAGTTGGTTCCACAGTGCATGGAACTCCCGATGATGGGGACCGTGGACAATGTGACAAAGCCTGATTTGGTCAGTGAGATGAACAATCAACTGCCTATGGAAATGCTTACTCGTGCAACATTGTATCGACGACCTGCTCAAAAGGCAGAAACTGCTTCTGATCAGAGGCGTACCTCAGCCTCAAGCAGATCTTCTGTCCAGAGTTCACGTTGAGCCCTAGTAGATTGCTCTGCCGCGGATAAAACTCGCAGAGAGCGCCCACTCTCCAGGCACGTTGACGCATGATCGGTTTGACCACGGATGCAATTTTGCGGAGAATGAAGAGAGCCTCCGACTCCCGAGGACGCTTCTTCTCATGGCGATATTCGCCGATGAGGGAGTCAAGTTCTCTCATTCTGTAAAATAATCAAGATGAGATCCTTGAGTTCGACGTATCATGTTCCAGGTATCGAGACGCGCGCGGATTGGGCTAATTCAAGATCCTACACGCTGACGCGGACTATGTAACTCGAGAGGAAACGACTTCATGACAAGTAAATGAGATTCTCTCACAACTGAGGTGTTCAGTGTGGCAAGATCATGAGGTTTGTAAACGAGATAGAACTTGTCAGGACTTTGCACCTCCGTGACCCTGGAGTGCCTTTGATCGTCTTAAAATGTTAGTAAGCAGGTTTTCTGTCCGCCCAGAACATTCGATATTGTCAAACGCACTTGTTTCAGTTGAGATTTGTTTTGTTTTGTGTAATTCATGTGTGCCGAATAGAATTTGATTGTCCTGAGTTTGGATTTTACATCAATTCTTATGTTGCAGCAATAGTCGACTTTGTGGTTCGAAAACCTGTTGGTCATATATTCAAACTATATTTCCACCATAGTAGATCAACACAAGGAAAAGTTAACGGTGGACCGTGACGGGCAGCATTAGAAAATTTCCAGAGAAGCTGGATTTTCAAGATACTAAAAGTAAATCCAGCCAAACTAGCTTATCAAACTACATTCAGATCTTTTCAAAATAACCCAAGTCTACTCTACTGTCGACTGGACTACATACTCCAGTAGTCTGTCATGTGACACCAGCGGAGTCTGCTTTATCGCAAGTCTTATCACCAACATCGGACTTTTCCTCTACACAGTTTACTCTGACAAAATGACAAGTGACGACCAGTTTTTCTTTGACTATGTGAGTATTCATATACTACACTAGTAGTATAGAAGCCAACATGAACTTCCAAGTGCTCCTATACTGACCTTCCAGCTTGCGTCCATTCCACATGACGTAAGGCGATATTCAACACAGGTCGCCGACTCGATCGACCGACAAGTCGACTATGCAGCCACCACGATCCGAAACACCCTCTCCGAGCAGTCATGGATTCCATCACAGGTGCGCCCATCCATGCGCAATGCTCCGCGTCAACCCCGCGGGCTCGCCGACCGGGTTCAAGATTGGATGATCCGGAACCGCGCGTGGACGGCGGCGATCTTCGCATTTGTCGGCACTGGATGTGTGCTATTCTATGGGAGCAAGAAGTTGAATGGGAAGAAACGAAAGGCTAGAAAAGCTGGAAATGGAGCTCGGAAGGAAATCGTTGGTATGTGGATATACTATTTCGGACTTCATCTGTCTTTTTTGCTACATATTCTAATCTGTCAAAATAGTCGTCGCTGGATCGCCCCACGAACCCATGACGCGCGCCATCGCTGCAGACCTGGAAAGACGTGGCTACATTGTCTACATCACCGTGTCCTCGTCGGATGAAGAGCATATTGTTCGATCTGAGAACCGGACTGATATCAAGGCGCTGTGGTTAGATTTGACAGCCGTGGGTACCATACTGGAATTGAAGTAAATCGAGCAAAGGCTAACATTTCATGAACTAGGGAACCTCTACGCCTTCTGAACTGCACCCGTCTCTACATGAGATACGCTCATTGATCACGCAGCCTCAATCTCCTCTCCCAGGCATGCCACCTCATACATGCCAACTAAGCGGTGTCGTAATTGTGCCATCTCCAACCTTTGTCGCCGGCCCTGTTGCGACAATTCCAGCTTCCTCGTGGGCTGACACCGTCAACACTCGTCTTCTCTCACCTATCCTCACCGCACAAGTCTTCCTCCCTCTTTTGACCCTCCGCAACAACAATAGCACGATTATCTTCGCCTACCCGTCTATCTCATCATCTCTGTCGGCACCATTTGCTGGACCAGAAGTTGCCACAACCCGAGCAATCTCTGGATTTGCGACTTCTTTGCGCCAGGAAATGAGTCTCCTGGATCACGGAAATGTTGATGTCGTGGAGCTGCGGCTCGGAAATATCGATCTGGGTCCTTCATATCGGAATGCCCAGAATCAAATCACAGGCACCGAAGTTCTAGCCTGGAGTGCCCAGCAACGAGCCCTGTACGGTCAGCAGTATCTCTCCAGTATTGAACAGCGTCCGGTTGCATCTGCAGGACCTAGCACTATTCGCGGATCACCGGCGCGGAATCTGCACTACGCCATCATGGATGCTTTAGAGCCGACTTCGCGTGATTTCCTTGGCCGGCGAACAAACAAGAAGTCCATCATGTACGTTGGCCGCGGGGCCCGCTCGTACAGTGTGATCGGCACGTGGGTTCCAAGTGGCCTGGTAGGATTAATGATGGGATACCGCAGTGGATATTCGGCTCCTATGGGCAGTCCTAGCAGTGGCAGCGAGACGAGCTGGGAGCGGGTCTAGGTGATTGGCATTTTCAGCTCGAAGCTCCTGCTACCTGCTCCAAGAGATGGTCATAATTCATTGATGGACAAGTCCATCTTTGCTTAATCTTCTTGAGAGACATTCTTCTTGATTAAATTGTAAATACATAATGATACTCCTCGCTCCTAATGATATGGCGTCAATGGATTGAATAATGGGGTTGTAATAGTATAATTTTTTTATGTATATATGTATATTAATATTATTGCGAATGCAATCATGAGTTCAGTTAGTCGTGAATCGGATCAGTCAGATAGTATTGTCGTGGTCACGGCATCCGCAACTCCTCACAGTCATAGCTGCACCTTTCAAGCATAAACTTGGAGGTCATGGGTAGAGAGTATATCATGGCGGAATGTCAAACTTGCGTATGCTTCAACTCCCCTACCTCCACCCCTGTATCGGCACGTTGCAAACCGTCCTGTCTGCATAGATGGTCACGAGGGGATCTTTTAATCTTCCCTTTCACTAACCATGCTCTCAACCAAATCAACCCCCACGTAACGAGGAAAATGACGAGAATGGCAGCAAGGATACCAAAGCAGTACGCCGCTACCATGCCAGAGCCATTCTTATCGATATCAAGAAAGCTATACGCATAGAACCCTTCTGTGTGGACGGTGATATAGGCGACGCAGAGATAGAGCAATAGTATCAGAATAAGAACGGGGATTGAGATCCAGGGATGTGGTGCTGTGGTCGGGAGAATGATTTCCAGGATCGCGTAGAGGGAATTGAGGCCATGTTGAGAAACCTGTGTAACGATGATGCGCGTTAGGGCTGTGTTTAGCTCAGAACGAGGAATGTGGGGAGGGGGAGGGGGTAAGACATGCGCTCAGACCACTGCACATGGTACTGCAAGGCGAGGCAAGGATGAAAGTATAGAGAGAAATGACGAAGCGAAGTAAGTTGGTCCCAGGATAGAGAACAAGAATAGCAAACTCAAGAGAAAAGAAAAGAAAAGACAAGTACTAAAATGAGGTGAGCATGAATAGTTCACGTACATTTGACCAACCGGTGAAAATTTCTTTGTAGAAAGGTGGTTTATAGAGAATGATCCAAAAGACGAGGGTCACCAGCGGGGGAAAGACGGTGATAGTGGTGTAAAGCAGACCATGTAGAGCGCGCAGAGCACGCGGCCAGCGATTAAAGAGTAGTGAGCGTCCCGTATACGCATAGCAGGCTGTATGAATGGCAGCGAAGAGGGTATAAAAGCCCAGACCCCAGTAAGTTAGCCAAGTGAAGAAGCTGAAGGACTGGCCGATAGCATCACGATCGCCATGGGTACCGTCCCAACCCCAGATGAAGAAGATTGAGACGAATATATAGGTTGAGATGAGAGCGCGCAAGGCGGCGAGGAGGGATGGAGGGAGGAGCCAGCTTGTTTCATAGTGGTGGAGGTCATCACGAACGGGATCGACGCCGAAGAGGGTGGATGGGGGGATGCCACGCATTTAGCTGAGACGACAGGCGAGTATATAATGAGCGCACAGGTTTGTGAAGTAAACTGCTAGATGAAGAGGAGTGTAAAGGCAGTGTGAAAATTTGTAGTTGACATGTATATTTGAAAAAAAAAGTTGAAGTGGCAGGGTAGTAGTGGTGAAATGGACGGAAATGGAAGAGATGGAGAGATGACAAATTTGATAGTTGCCTGTGCAGTCGTTGTGCTTGCGTATTAGTTAGTAGCTACTAATTACTAACTAGCACATATTTAGTTAATTAACTAAGTTAGTACGCGGAGATATTCACACGATGCATACTCATCACTACTGCTGTACAGTACTAATATTAGTATACAGGCTATTCTAAGCGAGACCCGAGACTAACCGCATTGAATTAGTTATACAATCACGAAGCGGTATTTATATTGCCACATAGTATACTGTTAGTAGATGGATAATCATACCAATATGGTGAATATCTTACTGTCTACTGTATAAGTACTATTTAGTACATAGTTATCGTATACTGTACTAGATTATGTACTGTACTGTACACTTTATACACTTGGTACAAGTGACCCACATCAAAAAAGTTGTCATATGATTGGTCGGTAGATAAAATATGGAGACTACATACTGTATGTACAAGTAGTGGATAATTATGTAGTACATATCGTAGTATTGTTTGACATGGCGAGGGAATAGGCCGCAAAGAGATACAAGAAGCAAGTTACATAGTATCAAAGTCTCCTGTCATTGGTCTTTGCACTGATGTTTGTGGCTTGTATGCTACCTATACAGCCGAAGCTACCGAGATAATGGACTAGAATAGTAGGTTTGACACATCATGATAAGCACTTGGCGACTGACAGGTATCCAGTAAAGAAAGGAATGGTTGATAAAGCTTGGAATAACTCAATTTGAAACCATTTAGCTACATACTAGCTGACAAACACTCTGCCGATCATTCTTCGATTCCCTGAGCGAGGCAGGCGAGTTAAGCGAGTTAAGCGAATATGTATCCAAACACACATTACCATTATCACTAGATCCCTGGAATCTTGATCTTTCACAGAGAGATTTCTAAGATGCATTATCCCATTGCCTTCTCGAAACCGGAAATTTGAATCTAATCTCGCTTTAGCTTTCTATTTAAAGACATCTTCGTCGACGATTTACGCCCCTTCCCATATATGCCACTATTCAAGCGGCATCGTTGCTATATCAAGTGTGAAGATCGATTAAGATCATAAAATAAGGAAACACATGACGTCGAAACGGATAGTAACAGTGGTCGGCGCAACGGGGAACCAGGGCGGCTCCGTTGTTGACCATTTGCTAGCGGATGGTACTGGGGATTACATCGTCAGAGCAGTGACACGAAATTGCGACACCGAGGCAGCGAGAGATCTAGTGGCTCGTGGTGTACAGGTCGTACAGTCTGACTTGAACGATGTGCTCTTATTATGTGAATAATCTGACACGCGACTATCTCAGGCCCGCATTTATCCCGAGCACAGGAAAATACGTGCAGGTGCAAGCTGTCCCCGAGGACACGCCAATGGCCCTCATGGGAGATACACGAGCGAACTTGGGAGCCTTTGCAGTAGTCATTCTGGAGCAGTCCCAAATGACTCGTGGCGGAAAAGTCGTCTTTGAATATATTGAGAAGACAACACTGGGTGGAATTTTGGAATCGTGGGCAAGAGCTCATGGCGCGGAGGCTCAATATCTGCAAATCCCAACGGAGACCTACTTTCGCTTGTTTCCGGGTCAAGTGGAGGAGATGAACATTGGAATGGGGTTTTGGGATTATGCACGGAATAAGTCATGGGTCCCAAAGCAGGGAATTTTGACGTACCGGGAACTTGGTATCGACATCTCGAGACTGACTGGTGTTGACGCCTCGTTCCGACAATTGCCTTTACAGTGATCGTGTAGTCTTTATTCATGGTTCACACCAGAATAGAGTCTAATCCTATTTTCTTTCTTTAAAAATCTTCCGTAATTCTTTCCGCTTCTCGCGATATTGAGTCAAAATAGCCCAGTGCTGAAGACTTGACACAAGACCCAAAAACTGAGTTTCTACATAGCAATTGCATAAAACGGATTCCGTTATCCATTCTAGGATGAATTTGGCTTACCTAAAGTGAATTTGTGGGTTGATTTATAAACTAAAAGGGCAGTCCAGTGGGTTCTGAAATAGAGATTGGTTAGTTAAAGCCAAGGACCCATAGCTGATTTCCAGAATGAATGCATTGTCTAGAAAATGTGTTAGGGAATGACGGACTTGATGGTAGATTTTGCTTTGCTGGTGGGCTTGATTGAAATACGTGTGAGGGTCTCTAACAATCATGGCTGGAAGAATGGAAGGAAGCTTTACTGTTATATCAATGAATTTGATATCAACAGTGAAGAGACGGTCAAAACTTGTGCTGTATATACCTCTTAAGTCCCTCGCTTCACTACTTATTTCGCTTGATAAAAACAACCTAAATGAACATTTACTCGTAAAGTATTTCTCGTGACTCTATAGGGACTATAGTGGAAATGTAAGGAGTAATATACTCGAAAAAAAGAGACAAGAAAGCTTTTGTGATTGATACATTTGGATATACTAACCATCGTTCAGTAATATCTTGAGCATAAAGTTGATGCTGCCAGGCACTTTAATTTCTCATCGTAGAATATTAAATCTATAGAATTCCGTTTTTACACATCACGATCTGAAGTGCATGCAAATTAGACTGTTGTACGATGCATACTCATCAATACCATAGTATTACTGTATCTGTATACTAATATTAGTATACAGGGCTATTGTAGTTGTGCTAAGCCAGACCCGAGATTAACCGCATTGATTAGCTGTATTCCATATAATATACTATACAAGTATACTATACTACTGACTAGCTAGTATAAATGTATATCAATTATAGTTATAGTATATAGTTGATACTCGTATGTCTACTGTATAAGTACTAGTTATTAGTTAGTTTAGTACTAACTAACTGTAAACAACTCTACTGTACTAGCTCTACTGTGTACACTATGGACAATACAATTGACTAACCAAAATAGAAACAGTCAGTTGATTGGCCAGCAGATGAAACAGTGGGACTGGACACTTATAGTGGATAATTGTATACAATTATACCAATATACTACATAGTAGAAGAATGAACCTCATTTAATCAATAGTACAGCATAATTTATAATTTATAATTTACTATACTACTATGTATATATTCTAAATAATAATTATACTCTACTCTACTATTCTACTGTGTACTGTAATACTCCGTTCTACTGCTATGATATTCATGTCTTGGCACCCCTGAGAAATCCAGTGGAGTCCATTGCGATCGTCAGGGCCTCGCCCGTTTTTGCTCCTTTCTTCTCTTTCTCCTCTTCCCTCCTAGTTACTGTCATTCCCCCATGTTTATCCTTTGATTGATTCATCTTTTCCTCCTCCACTTTTGACTTCTTCCATCCTGAAAGGGCTGTCCTTCCTTTGGCCTCGTTGCCCCCCCCCGCCCTTCCTCGACTTCTCTCACTGCTCTCCCACTACTGTCTCTATCACCACCGCCATTAATCACCTCTTATGCCCCCCGCTAACTCTGAGACATCCCGCCCGCCTCTGAATGACTACGCTACTTGAATCACTCCCCTGTGATCGTGTCGAGACACTCCCCCCCGTTCGCCTCGTCCGTTCCATCCTCTATTGAGACATCCAGACCCCTCGTGGTCACAACCTTCCACTATGGCAGCCTGGCCTCCTCGACATCTAGGAGAATGCCGTTCCAATTCTCACGATACCCTGCGAAGCGGAATCCCTTCTCCACGCATCGAACACTATGATGGCGAGGTACCCCCCGCTCTCTCCCCTTTGGATGCCTTCGCCGCCCAAGGTCGATTCTTGGCTCGTCAACTCGACGAGTCTCGTCGAGGTGACCGTCGCATGAGTCGTCTGCCCCCTTCCAGTGTCGCTCGCTCATTGTCCCATGGCCGACCGGGCTACTTCAGAGCACGCTCTCATGAGAATGAAGGCCTCTCCCGGAGACCAACCCAGAAAATGACCGTCCCCGAGGTCGAGGAACCCAAATACCGTCCCATCTCTGAACACCCCCGCTTCAGTTCCGTCTCAAATGCCAGCAGCAACCTAACTGAGACTCAAGATGACCACTCCACCCCGCGGACGACAATGTTACGCACGAGCACCTCCGGCTATGATCTCCCACGAGCAGAGTCTCCTGAAGAGGATGCTTCTATCGCCGGGGACGCTCCACCCGTGGGCGTCGCGTTGATGAATCCCTCTCGCGACAACTCTATGGACTCGGTCTCCTCTGCATCGCGACTACATATTCCTAGAAGTCTTGCGCCGCCACATTCTCCCAACTCGCGACCTTCCAGCAGTGCTCGAGTCGGTCACCCGGAAAGAGAGAGCTCAGATGACGATTATAGCAGCTCAAATGCTGGCTCAACCTTCTCGAAACCGCGAAAGCTCTCTTCGGGAAGTGCTGTTTCCTTGCCATATTCGCCCATGTCTACGTATCCTACTCGACCTCATCCGCGATCACCCTCATTGAGCTCCGAAACCTCGAATGGCCATTTGCCCCGACCATCATTCAACTTCTCTCGTCCGCTCAGTCGATCTAGTACCAGTCTCTCTGCGCCCGGACCGTCTGCGAGCTCAGAATCCAAAGCTGCTCCCCAGCCGAGACATATGCACCGTTCAAGCAAACCAACTCCGATTCTCTTGCCACTGGCTACTGATGATGCGGGTGTGCCACCAGCTGAAGGTGAGCCGTCGTCCGCGGTCTCTTCGTATACTTATGCCAAGTATGATCTTCCACGGGGTCGTGTCTTGTCGAGAGACTCGGTAGTTTTTGCAGGCTTGCAAACGCCACACTTCGAGTGGAATGAGCCCTTGTTCGAGAAAACCCCGCCTCGCAACGAAGAGACTCCGCCCCGTCTCGCTCGCACTCCACCGCCTACGAGACATCATGAGATAGAAAGCTCGCCAAAGCCTCGTTCAATGCATGAGGTTCCAGCCACGCAGGCTAAGCAAGCACCACTTGAACCTGCATCTCCACCAAAGCCTCCCCCAGCGCCAGCAGCAAATCTTGAGCCAGTCACTCCACCGCGCCCATCTACAGAGGCAGAAAAGCCGAAGACCAATGAAAAGGATGAGACTGTTTCATCGGCAGATTCAGCAAGCACTTTGCGTCCGCAGACTGCCAACACCCAAGCTAGCTCGGCCACCCTCTCGGCAGACGATCATGTCTCCATGGGTATCGATCTGCATGAAAAAGGCTCCTTGAACGAATCCACTTACCATATGCGGATTGCAGCAAAACAAAACCATCCTACTGGTATGCTGCTATATGCGTTGGCGTGCCGTCACGGATGGGGTATGCGGTCCAATCAGCAAGAGGGTGTACGATGGTTACGCAAGGCCGTAGACTCGGTTGGATTGGAAATGCTGGAAAACCCCGATGCCCCTGGCGCGTCAAAGGCGAAAGAGCTACAGAAGGCTTACCGAGCCCAATTTGCGTTGAGCATCTATGAGCTTGGCGTTAGCTACCTCAACGGCTGGGGTATCAACCAGGATAAAGCTCTGGCTCTTCGTTGCTTCGAGATTGCCGGGCAATGGGGCGATGTCGATGCTATGGCTGAAGCTGGTTTTTGCTACGCCGAGGGTGTTGGCTGCAAGAAGGATATGAAAAAGGCAGCTCGATTCTACCGACAGGCCGAGGATAATGGCATGAGCATGGTTGGAAATAGCTGGTATGTACTGCTGATGTCTTATGAATTTGTCGCCTCTTTCTTTCGAACCCCCCAACTGACCCTGAACAGGATTTACAAAGACAAATATATGGCTGAAGAAGCCTCAAAGTCTAGCGGTCGGTCCCGTGGACTCACTTCCAGTAGCGACAAGAAGCCACGCAGTAAATCACGGACTCGCAGCATCTTTCAGCGGAAGAAGTCTACGGCCGAGACATAGACTGTCTCAAATGCACAGATGTCACCTTGCCTTCTTTTCTTGAGCGTCCTTCTGATTTGTTCCTCATCCATCTTGCATCCCAAAGCAATGTGTTTTTGGAGCGTTTTGAGCTAATTCCTCATGGATTGCTTGACCTCTTAATCTACCAGAGAGAGGTCTTTTCTTCTTTCACTTCATTCACTTATCGGTCATTCCTTTACTTCGATTTCTTGATCATTTCGTTTCTTCCCGTCCTTCTGCACTATTTTACCCAAGCCGCCTGGGCAGCTATTTTTTCGAGCATGCTGGTTGGACTTCGGTCCCATCATCTGCCTCGCAGGCCTAATATTTCATTTCTTTTCTTCGTGGATACCCTCTGCTTCTCATATGTGGCATTTTGTTGCCTACATTACCTTTTGTTTTCTTCTTCCCCTCCAAGATTTTCTCTTTTTCGTCACCCTTTTTCATTTCTTGAGCATATTCCATATCCTGCGAGACTGCATTAGTCTCTTTCTCCTTTTTGTCCGGGCATCTCCTTCACTTCTGGATTTTCTTCTTTCTTCTTACCATCTTTTTTTTCTTTTTCTTTTTGGATTCCGGCAGCTGCCGTGTTGAATCGTATAGCGATTCTCATTCTCGATGAACTCATGACACAAATTGGCCGCGGTGTGGATATTTTGCATAGGGCATTGTGTAGCATGTGACGGTCTAACTAATCGATCATAATCGATCATACATACTTTATCGTGCTTCAGGTTGATACCTCGACAGGGATATTCCTTGTGATCATTCTTCTTACATCGTATTCTCTCTCTTAGCCCTTGTAATTTCCCCACGAACCTCTCCTCTTCCCAAGGAACGTCGCGGACCTTTGCCCTAACTAGCTTGCGGGTCATCTCCCTTGACAGCGCCACGACCGGGGATTCTTCCAACTGCGGTACTCACTTGACCCCTAAATTGCTAACGCTACCAGTCGTTTCTAGCAGGGAAAATGACCTCCTGAACCTTCGTTTAGATTGGTTGTTCGGCCTTGGCGAGCGCCTCCACTGCAGCTAGTCTCTCTCACAGCCAATGAAACCACCGAACCCCGGATAGTCGGTGCAACGGTAGATTCGCCTTTCAGTGAGGATTCCCTGGACCGACAATGTTCCACAGCCAAGGAGGATAAAAGGGCTTTTTTACGTGGCGTCCATTATTGCTGCACCTGCATATGATTATATTCAGCGGACCTCCACAGAGTGCAATTGTGGTTGAATCCAACCTCGGTTTCTCTCGATTTCACCATTTTCCCCGTGGGAACATATCCTCCACATCTTCTTTTCGGACCCCAGAATAGATCAATAAAAAATAGACCAAACAGAACTCAATTTGAAACGTCCTAGCGCTGTCCAGGACCGCACGACGATCATTCGATCTCCAGCATCGACCTTATCCGTATTCCGTATCTAGGTACAGCCCCGCTTGGAATCCGGAGTCCCCAGAATCCACAAGCAAAAGAACAAGGGAATATATCGGAGTCACCAGATACTTCCAGCAAAATAAGAGAACAAAGACTTGCAGACGAAGGCAAAGAATAAATCTTTAACCTTGGGTCTTAGCCCCCCGCGTTCTCCGTCAAGTCCCCACTGAGTTCTAGTATTCCGCTTGGTCCCTTTGGCTGAGAAGGAAAATTAAGGAATAATAAGCCAAACGAGAAGAACAAGAAGGATTAGGAAAAAGTCCACAATAACTGGCTCTGCATGACATGTGATAGTCAAAATACTATCTCTCGCCTGGCTATCAACGGTTGAACCCGTATTAGTCCTCCTTTTTGCCTCAATCTAGTCTATAACCCAGTCTAGTCCAGTCCATACCAGTCCCGTTCCGTTGATATCCTATTTTACGGAGTCCAGCCAATCTCCACGCTTGCGCATTAGTGAGAGACTAGACTAGGAAAGATAGAAGATTTCTGCTCGGCCTCTTTTTCATATAAAGTACGTTTCCCCCGAGTCCCTCGATCCTCCGGTCGAGGCCGTCCTTTTCCCGTGTCACTCGTTTGCAGCTTTCGTTTGCATAGTCAAGGAAACGTGGTGAAATCAATTATTTTTGCTAATATATAAGGGAAGACTTGAATTCATCATGTCTGATACGAAGGCTGAAGCTACTGGGTTGGAAACGGCCGCTATCTCTCCGACGCCGGTGAAACGAAGCTTCGGATCTAAGGTCGCTGCTCATTTTAAGAAGTGGTGGTGGGTGCATTTGATAATTTTCGTGATTGTGGTTCTTGTCGTCGTTTTACCAGTGTAAGTACATTGCCGATGATCAAACGAATTGCATCGCATTCGATGTAATAGATCGTTCACATCCCTCCCATCACCAAACCCTGAACTAAAACAATATCAAGTGTATACGTCGGATACCCCAATATCGCCAAGCACGATGTCAATGATTCCACCCTTGAAATAACCAGCATGGTCATCAGTGACCCAACACCAGAGTCTTTCCAACTGAACCAGACTCAAGTCATAGGCTCTGATAGTTCCTACCACCCCAAAATCTACGCTTTCGACGCCGCCGTTTCCCTGGCCGGTGCCGCAGCCTCATTTGCAACCGTGCGTGTACCGAGCGTGAAATCCGAGGATGGCGCAAAGGTCGAGGTGAATCAGAAGGTTGATCTGGGAGATGTTGGTTCTTTTGGAGATTATGCGAAGGCAGTTATGTTGCAAGAGGAGGTTGCGTTGAATATTTATGGCAAGCCTGATTTACAGCAGGGTAGTCTGCCGAAGATTACGGTGACGTATAATAAGACTGTTACTATGAAGGGTGGGTTTATACCTGTGTCTCAGAGCTCTTGAACGAGTGGAACCTGCAAATTGCTGACAATTTCCAGGACTGAACCAGCTCAAGGGCTTCGATGTGACCGATTTCCATATTCTCACGAAGAAAGAGAACGGACGGAACATGAAGGGAACTGTCTACATTCCCAATCCCTCCGTTATGACGATCGATATGGTATGCCGCCACAGTATGCAAAACTGATAGTCTGGAATTGCTCTAACAAGCTTCTTTCTACTCTTCAAGGGAAACCTAACCCTAGACCTTTCCGTCGCCGGAAAGCCAATGGGTCAATCCTTCCTCGACAATCTAGTCCTCACACCAGGAAACAATACAGTCCCAATGACTTCTACCGTCGACCAAGCTGCCATCATCAAAATGTTCACCGCAGATGATAATCCTTATAAAGATGGCGTTGTGCCGTTCGATATTGTTGGAAATTCAAGTGTTTATAACGGCAAGGAGTTGCCCTATTTCACCAAGGCGCTTGCGTCAAATAACCTCACGGTGCATCTGAATGTCTCAAAGGCACTTGCAGAGATTGGATTAACTAGTATTTAACGCCATTCTCCTTGCTATGCTTTGAAAGACGTGGTGGCGGAGTGTACTCATTAGCTGATGACTATTGTACCATTTATGACCGGTGGTTGTATTCGGGACGGATTGAGTGGCTGGTTGACGTGATTATATCCAACAGAGTGCATGGCAGCTCTGAAATTTATTTTTATTGATCTAATAATATTGAACTTGCTATGTACCGTCATCTATCATCAGTAGCACCAACAGCCTTCGCATGTGCTATTTCTGCCAGAGAAATCAATTTCATGATGAATGCATACGTAAAGTGGAAAGGTGGGAAGAAATTACCATCTTCATCAGTCTGACGAGATGGTTCAAATATCCTGGCTATCTCTTCGATGATTTGAATATCACGGGCGAATGTTTCTTTAGTCGGAAGAAGGATAAGAAAATGAAATAGAGTGAGCACAGCCGTGAGGACGAATTGCGCGTGAATCCTAGACATTGGTGAAAGTATTAGTTTCGGTTATGTTACCTTTCTCACCAAAGCATAAGCTTCTGTTTGTGTTCCTCACCAGAATGTGTGGTAATTGATATAATGTTTGACCCGATTGATGTAAATGAGAGTTGACCTCGCCGCCTCATAACAAATCTCCTCACTAGATGGCAATGGCGATCCATGCTTTAAAGGAAAAGCCTGAGAAGAAGTCGAGCCCGCACCGTGGATCTTGCCTAGACAGTAATAGTATTCCAAATGAACACTGACACCTCGAATACTGAGATCATGAAATAAGTAATCCGGTGCATCTTCTGTCGCAAAAGCATCGGGTCGATACTCGACGGGATATTTCGATTTGATATCACTCAATTCGTGATCCAATTCTCGGATATACTGTAAACGTTGTGTTTCGGAGTATCCCTGACTTTGCGCAGAGTAGAGAAGTCGATAGATTCTGCCTTTGATCAGGACCAGGCGGAGGTCAGTCGGGTAGAGTAGTTCCTTCGAAGAAAGAGGTTTGAAGTAGAAATGTTTTGCGGATGATCGGAGTGCATATGCCGGAGGAAGATGTAGATCACAGTCTGCGTCATTGATAAGCGGCGGTTGAGCCTTGCGACTGGAGAATTCGCGATCCATGCCGTAGGCAAGCCAGAAGAGGGCGCGGAGATGGTTGCTTTGCTGGGGTCTGGTGCTTAGCTCGGCGGACGGTCGTATGCGGTGGGCTCCAAGATTATATAGTGCTTGAATTGCGATACCGAGGAGCATCTCAGCGTATTGAGGTTGTCCGAGAGGACAGATAAAGACTGCCTGTGAGAGAAACGGGAAGTGGTAAGTGATTGCGATGAGACTTGTGTCAAAAAAAGCTTACTATCATCATGATTGCTTCCACGGTCCGCGTGTCAGGAGGCTCTGTAATTATCCCCGGAACTAGCGAGATAGCTGCATGAGCGTAGGCGTCTGGATCTGCATCGCGGAACATAGGGTCATGTCGATGCATTTGCGTGATATTAGCCGTGAACGCGGCGAGACATGCACGGTTGGCGGCACGCGATGTCTCTGGGTGATTGAGCACATCGGCCGTGACGAGGAACTGCAGTGCCTCGACATCTGCAAAGGGGAATAAAGAGTAGAGACCGGAGTTTGCGTAGTATGTCACACATCTCTGAACTAAGGATGTTGGAGGCCACTTCAAAGATGTTGATCTCCTTGTTCCTTTCAGACCCTGTGTAAGGAGTGGCTGGGTCAATTCGTCTAGGAAGTCGTCCAAATCGAAAGTACAGTTCGTTCGTTGATATATGTTGGAGTAGAATGCTGATCTCATTGTGGAAAGGGGGTTACCGAGCCCACAGTATGCGATATGCCATCGGAATGATGCCAACGCTGTGTCGAGACAATGTGTGTCCGGCACAAGACCAAGCGTTGCGGGGTCTTGTGTGGCTAGACTCTGCTGAGATGCAGGGGAAATTGCACTCCCAAGCGAGGCCGTTATCGACAAATCATTCCCACCAGGAGTTAATTGAGCATGTCCTTGGGCAGCAGCCAATGCCTCCTCTAGTTGCTGAACACGGGCCTGACTATCGGCCAACTCCCTGAAGTGACCAATTAGCGCATGCAAAATGAGTTTACTGAACTATGCAGCCTTACTGCCGAAGCCCTTTCCGATTCTGTCCTGATTGCGGGGTGAATACACAAGGTAGACCAGCTAATTGGCAGGTCTCACAGGCCGGAGTGGCTCTATCACAACGGATCTAAAGAACAGTTACACAGTCAGCGCTTTATATCAAATTTTACCCAGTGCCGCAATAAGATATATAGATGTACCTTTCGAATTCGACATAAGTCGCAAGCACTTCTCATGGTATCACTTTGCAAATACAATTGCCATTGACTGTGTCTGATCGGAACAAGGCAAAGCAAGGAATGTTGAAGATGAAGTTGCAGCGGGTCTTCTCAGAGCGGGTCTCAGTGGAGCCAAGACTGCCAAGCCCGCGTCAGCGGCGCCTTAGTCAGCGGGGACGACTGCTCCGAGAGATTGATAGAGGAAGAATTATCAACAAGGTCGTTGCAGGGGTAGTAACGGATAACAAGACTCCACAAGTTAAAGGCTTGGCTTTCGAAGCTTCAGGAGAATTTCACTCCGAGCTTCCACGCAAGCTGAATTGGTTGGAGGCTTGGCGGTTCAAGATGAAGTATAGCGGCAGCCGAAGGACGATCAACTTGAGTTTGAGATATTACAGAAAAGCTTCAAGCTGAAGAAGAATAGGAGCTTGAGCGAGTCCGCGTTTGTTCATAGATTATACGGAGTATCTGAATTATTATTTAATCGACAGAATTTAACCACCGAGGCGATTAAGCAACGTTGCTACAATGGTAGAATACGCACAGTCCCTCACTTCATGGGGAAAGCCACTTTGCAGATCATTTAGCATCCACCAAAGTCCCCTGGGGCTGTGGCGCTTGCGACTCAAGCTCCATCTTCGAAAGGTCCGGGGTCCAATTGAGTGCCGCCCTTTCGTCAGCCGTCTCAACTACTGCAGACATGGGTCGTAAGCCCCAAGGTATGGCTAGTCTGCCGTGATGAAAGAGTGCCTAGACTGGTTTCAATATGTATAGTGTTACTCCATTCTGGGGCATTCTCAAGCTCCTGCTGACGACAACCTCGACAAGTACGTACGGACATAATACTCCGTTCTATCGTCTTCCTGGACTCAATATCTTTGCATCCAAAACATATAAGAGATCCAATGGCTTCTGGTTCATCCTCAGATTAAAAAACACATTCCTCTCCTCAAAGGCCATCTATTTTAACTCTTTGCGGCATGCACTTCCAAAAGATCGCGCTTCTTGCCTTGAGCGGCCTGGCCGTCGCCCACCCTGGCTCCCACGAGCACAGCTCTTACTCTGTTGCTTCGAAGAGACATTTCCTCCATGAAGCTCGCCGTAGCCTTGATCTCTGCGCGAACCACCTAGACAAGCGTGGCATCAACGAGCGTGCTAAGGCTCGCCGTGCTGCTGTTGTCGAGGCCAACAAGAAGCGCGCTGTTCTGGCTCGTGACCTTGACAAGGTTGTCAACACTTCGCATCATTCTACTTTGGATGTCACAGCCAACACCCCTGAAACTGAGCTCTTCGATGCCAACCCAACTTGTATCCTTGCCCCAGAGGGAGAGGTTGGCCCATTCTGGGTCAGCGGAGAGCTCATCCGAAAGGACATTCGGGACGGTGAGCCTGGAATTCCATTGATCCTCGACGCACAATTTATCGACATCAACACTTGCGAGCCAATCCAGGACCTTTACTGGGATGTCTGGAACTGCAACGCCACTGGTGTCTACTCTGGCGTGCAGAGTAGCATGAACGGCAATGGCAATGACGCTTCCAACCTCAACAAGATGTTTGCCCGTGGAATCCAGAAGACCGACTCCGAGGGCGTGGCTCAGTTTAACACCCTCTTCCCCGGTCATTACTCCGGCCGTGCCACCCATGTTCATGTTATCGCCCACACCCAGGCCCATGTGCTGCCAAATAACACCCTTACAGGTGGTACCATCTCGCACATCGGCCAGCTGTTCTTCGACCAGGACCTGATTACCAAGGTCGAGGCTACGTCTCCCTACAACAGCAATACCGTCGCCATCACTCAGAACTCGGAAGACCATGTTGTCAAGGTTGAGACTCAGAACTCTGACTCGGACCCTTTCTTCGAGTATGCACTGTTAGGTGACACTGTTGAAGATGGAATTTTTGGCTGGATTACCCTGGGTGTTAACACTAGTGCTAGCCACGACTCAGATGCTTCCTATGCTGCTACTCTCACTGCCAATGGCGGCGTCGCCAACTCGGACAGTACTTTCTAAAAAGGCTTTGAAGGGAAGAGACAGTGGAAAAGCAAGTGGAACGCTTTGAAAAAGCAGTTATGTTTAAGCTAAAGTAGTGAATTCTACACTGGCATTCATTTTTTGTCCATGCTCCCGAATTGATTTATATGGAACCAGCACATCAAGCAAAATGTATTTTGTAGCTTTGCTACCGCTGTGCTATGACTGCCACTAGTAGTACTGCTATTACGACTAGAAATTACTTCCTGAAGTACTTTAGCTGAAGTAATTAATTCCCAGCATTCCAATATAATGACGTGGCCAGTATGACACCTGGCTGAAATCCCTGTTCTTTTATAGTTTCTCGTATACGAATTAGTTGTACACTAGCACTATATAAGAGACATATTTCTATGGTACTACTGGTAGTAAAGCTTGAAAACCCACATCCAATGACTAAATAGTGAATGATGCCTTTACTGGCTAGGTGTAGACTCCAACGTGACTCGAATACTCGAATTTGCTCTAGCTAGGCGTATCGAATTCCTCATAAGAAAGAGATACATTATTTGATTTGAGTTGAAATCCTATTCCAAGGTTTCCTCATGAACTTTCATAAGTTTTGAAGATTACTTGAATCTCCCTCGTAGTAATTTTAACTAACATCAATCCTTTCACAACTTATAATGAACCCTAGGAATGTTCTCATAGTAGGGGACAACCACATAATTTGGATCATCCGTGAGCCCAACCATCGCACTTGTGATAGGATGGATTGGCTTATGGTCCACAATCAGATTAACGCAACTGGGTCCCGACTGAGACTGAAGACGAGAAACTGTTCCCTTTATATCCGCAATGCGGGCTAATTTTGTCGCTGCATTCTGTAGCCCGGCAGCCACAACATCGTATTCAGTTCCAGAGCTCAGGGAACTGATGGGACGTGCGGGATTCTGAGCACCGTATACCAAGTCTTGCCCGTTGATGCTCATTCCCCACCGTGAGTTGTTAACAACCACTGTCATAATGTTCAGATTGAAGCGCTTGTATGTGTCTAACTCCATAAAATGGAAACCAGCAGAGCCATCACCTTGTATGTTGATTACCTTCAGCTGTGGGGCTGCGATTGCAAGCCCGAGGGAGTATCCAAATCCATTCCCTAGAAAGCCCAAATAACCAGTAGCTGTTATGACTAGACTTGGTTGACATTTCCAAGCAATGTCCCCGACCCAAGCCGATGCTTCACCTCCGTCCAAAACGATTATACTTCCTGGTTCAATAGCAGAAACGAGATGCTTGACAGCATGGTAAGGATGCAGACTCCCAGATGTAGTCTCTTCAGGTTCCTTCTCAAAAGGTGACTCGGAGGAAGCCAAGTCGAGTACGGCCTGGACCCATGGCACGTCTATTTGGCCTTGGAAATTCCCTTCCAATATTTTCCAAAGTGCAGATGTGAAGGTTCCGGCATCACTTACAATACCAAGATCAATTGGCAGAGTGCGTCCAATGTCGCTTCCGTCACAATCGACATGAACCAGCCGACAATCTTCTGGAATGATAGCGGAGCTTCGACCTCCTAGGAACATGCCCGTTCGGGCACCAAGGAGGACGACCAAATCTGGTCGAGCCAGCTGTGCAAGGGGAAGTTTTGCTAATGACCCCGCGGTTCCGTTTGCCAGCATATTGGACTTCGGATTGTAGTTTGCGAATTTTGAGGTGTTGAAAACAGGAATATTGAAGGACTCGGCCAACTTGAAGAGATCTCCACGGGCCTATTAATAGTTAATCAGTGATACGAATGTGGTGAATCAAATATTTTTTACCCGTGGGTTTCTAGACCCGGTTCCTGTGATTATCACAGGTCTCTTTGCATTTGCCAAAAAATTGGCCGCAGCTTCAACGGCCTCCACATGCGGAGCCGGGGGGTATGGAGGAGGCGAGTTAATTGAGCCCCAAGAGATGAGTTTTGGATTGATGGGAGAGAAGAGAACATCAATTGGAAAGTCGAGAAGGACAGGGCCTGGAAACACTTTTAGTATACCTGTCCTTCCACGAAACTGCCATGCCTACCTGGTGCTCCAGAATGAGCGACTCGAAGAGCATGAGATACAAGCCGTGGGCATTCTTCAGGCACAACGACACGATGAGCAAATTTACACACTGGACGAGCGGCTACAACTTGATCAATTGATCCCTGAAGAGAATTGTTTTCCGTGTCACGAGTTGGAGGAGATGATGTTATACAGAGAATTGGACTTCGATCACCATATGCTGTGGCCAAGCCGGGAAGCCCATTAGAGAATCTATATAAGCATAAGCTCGATCCCTGAGATAGAGTTAGATCAAAGACAGAAGAAAATTGATAACGAACCCGCTGTTCGCAGTTACGAAACACACTGCTGGGTTGTTGCTCATACGAGCGTATCCCTCAGCTGCTTGGACGGCTACTGTCTCATGTCTGGTATCGACTAGTCGAATGCCGACAGTCTCACAACCCATGAGAAAAGCATCTAAATGACCACCATGAAGCCCAAAGGCAACCTCGACACCAAGGTGCTTGAGGGACTGGGCGAGTAGATCGCCACCCGTGAACTCACGCCCTAGGGGTTGATGAAGAGAAAACCCAGACATATTGATCTTACTAGCATTTGAATTATGTCTAGAGCAAGATTCAAATATGTGTACCTCCGAGTCCCGAGAGAAGTGAAGCCTTATTATCTATTTCCTAATCAAATTCCTCGGTTAACCTGAATCATGCAGTCGCCGATGTGGAGAAGGAGGGGGTGCCGAGCGATGCACAATGATCACATAACTTGTCTTTGTATTTCAATGAATCAGTCTAGCAAAGTGCGGAGATCAGCGGAATTGAAGATGCTAACGAGTGTTGGCTGCATCTGCAACAATTGATTGCTGATCTACCATTAAGTAGGTACTCATGGTAGATCAACAATTATACTATAATTGCTTTATATACCAAGTAGGTATAATTATTGAGACACAATACGGAGTGTTCACTAAATGGCCATGGTTATATCCATGTATTCGATTTCATGTTGCTTCATATCGGTTCAATGCATCATTTGTGGTAATGTTGAGCCTTTCTTAGCTCTAGCATTACCCTCTCTTCATCCGCCGCATTTTCCAGAATAGCCGCGGCGCTAGCTAGAAGCCCTTGCTCAGATTTATTAACTTCTCTGTAATTGCCCTCCCAGCTATAAATGATTTCTCCAGTTCTAGCAGTATCTGCGAGTAGCAGGACGACACTTCGAGCGACATCCTCAGGACTTTGTACCGCAGCACCCAGTGATTGGATTAATTCACCAGGAACTATGCCGGTAGATGTCCAAGACGGGGCAATCGCATTCAAGCGAATATCTTTCTGTTGGAGCTTACTTCCCATGCCGCGTATCATGCCCAAAACGCCGTGTTTGGCAATAGTATAGTCACCCGCCGCGAAATTTTGGAATGATGAAGCAGATGCTGCTAGAACAATGCTTCCACCAGTGCCTTCAGGACGCTGGCTTGCAAGCTCGCTCATATAAGCTGCCGCTAACCGGGTAGTGTAGATTGGCCCTAGAAGATTGATATTAAACGTTCTTAGGTTTGGTGGTTCCAGCTGGCCATTTTCGTTGAGCGTGACATCCAGGAAGCTGATATGGGATCTTTAATATCTGAACTCAGTAGACAAGCAATTCTAAGCAACTTACTCGGTCGTTGGGCCCACACCTGCGTTCGCGAAGACATGATCGATACGGCCATATAACTTCTCTGCGTGATCGAACATGGAACGAAGACTTTCCCAATCTGTCACATTTACGTTCAGAAAGCTGAATTTGTCTGCATTCTCGAATTTCGGATCTGGGGCATTCACGTCCCCGACGATAACAGCGGCGCCCAAATCAAGGCATAACTGAGCAGTGGCTCGACCAATCCCGGAAGAGCCGCCTGATGGCTGGGAGTAAGTATTTATTCATCTTAAAGAGGTATCGTTGTATTACCAGTAATCAGGACAACACTGTCTTTAATGCGCCCAAGGATGTCGTCGTGGATCTCGATGTTCGCCATAATGCCAAGTTATAGGTAGTAGCTTAAGGAACCTCTGCTCTCATCCAGATAGCAGAGACTATGTATAAGTACCGAGGAGATGTCAGGATGACCGAGGTAGCATAAATCGCAAAATGAGGGACATGACTTGATTGCCGATCATTCGAGTGCGACTATTGGGAAGACTGGATTGCTCCGCACCTTGGCTTAACCTGGTGGGGCTGTGCAAGGCTACAAAGAAAGTACTTAGAGTAGTTAGTGCTTGGTTGTAACCTATACCCCTCGTTTTATATTGAAAAGGAGCTAGAAGTTACTAGTGGACCACACTAGCAACCAATGTGTCGAGAGAGCAGGTGACTGATGGATGTATTTGGAGTGTAATCAAAAGAAAAAAAAAAGCTCTGAAAATTAACCTAACTATCCCAGAGAGACAATTTTTATAATAATGATGCACATTGCGCTGTAGCTGGACATAGTGATATCACTTGACGGCTGAGTATTCAGGGCTTGCTATGGGAAGAAGTCCATCATCCTTTGTCGGGCTTGCTCTACTTGACCCTGGACATCTAAATTCCAAAGCCAATGTAATCTTTCTTGAAATGTTGCTTTCAACTTATCTTCGTCATCTCCAACACCGTCCAAGCATAAGCAAAGAAGGTAGGCATTCTCTTTGCTGCTGGTTACAACTCGTTGACTGCGAGGTCGCCTGATTTCATCGTATGCCCTGAATGCAGCGACGGCATGCTCTTTGGATTGAACTCGAATATCACCGAGTAATTCAGCAAGAACATGGGCATCTTCGATGGCCTGCCCAGCACCGGCACCCTGGTGTGGCGTAGAGGCATGAGCAGCATCGCCGAGGATGGCGACTCGTGATCGACAAAATGTTGAGATATGCGGATGTTCGAAGATGGCCCATTGTGAGGGATCGGGCATGTACTTCAAAGTTTCATGTGAGGTCAGTTTCAATCTGGTTTCCTTGGTGCCAGTAAAATTACTTACCTCCACGAGTGACTTAACATATCGACCCATCTTACTCGCATCTCGTTTCATATCTTCGCGGTTCGCAGGTCGAACCCAAGTATCACAGTCCCATTTGTCGCTTAATACGTAGAATCCCACATTGACCTTTTCAGCGCGCATGATCGGATACGAAATTCCATAAGCTCCATCTCCGATGTAGATTGATGAAACTCTTGCTCGCTGATCGCCAACTGCTTCCACCATATCTGCCATATCGAGAACAGCACGGTACCCATACATGCCACTATATCTCGGTTGGGCATGCTGAGATTCCTCTGGCAACATGAATTCTTTCACCTTTGATTTGATTCCATCGCACCCAACAACAATATTAGCTGTCGCCATTGTACCGTCTTCAAATTGTAAATGAATGCCATCACTCTTCTCAACAAGATTTTCCAATCTTTTTCCAAACTGCACAATCTCAGACGGAATCAAACTAACTAATGCATCGAGGAAGTTTGCTCGACGCAACGTAGTCTGACCAGACGGAAGTGCTTTTAAATCCATCAACAGATCCCCTTCTTTTTCACCACTAGCCCAAATGATCTCAAACCAGGTCTGTCGAAACCTTTCATATCCAGGGCTATCGGCATGAGTAGTGACCAGCGAATCATAGATCTCCCGAATCTGAGGATCAATCAATGGCATGGCCCGATGTGCTGCAGGTCCAATCGAAAGACCTAGTCCGATCTCCGCAAATTCAGCGGCTGCTTCGTATATTTGCACGGGGACATTTCGTCGAAGGAGTCCTGCCGCTAGAACAAGACCCCCTATCCCTCCGCCGATAATGGTGACAGTGAAATCTTTTGATGAGGATCCCATCGCGGAATAATCTTCAGGACCACCCAACGACTGATGAAGATATAGAATAGAGATTTATAAATGCGTTCGCTTCCAAGCTGGAGGGATGCCATGTTCTTCATTTCTATAAATTGAATAATCCCATGGTGGGCAATTGCGGGGGTTCTTATCGTTCCGTTCCGTTTCGCGCGGGGAACCAATACGAGGCTGTCCAATGGAAAGAATCATGTAACAAAGCTGGGAGTAAGTGGATTGTGGATTTTGAAGAGGATACCCCGTCACCTCTTAATCAAAATGAAACTTTCTAGATATTATCATCATGCAATTTAAGGCAGTATTTGCTTGTTCATGGTGGTGATCGAGCAAATTGCAAGCAACCAACAGATGATCCACTGTCAGCTTGGCGAGGCTTGCCAACGACCGGTGTCTTGATTGGATGAACTCGAGGTGTACATAATTGTTGGACCCATTGCAGGGCCACCGGTCTCTTATTTCTTTTTTGCCCTTTGTGCTATATTACCTATTTGATACTAGTACGGTGTAGCAGGGCCATAGGCATAGTGGACGGCAGGAATACAACCACCGATCAAGCAAAGCAAAGCAATATAGCGAGCAATGATAGTCAGCCTAACTTCAGGAACTGGTTACTTTGAGATATATTGAAAAAAAAATGGTATTGTAATGATTGGTCATTATGGTAATGAAGAAAAAACGCGATCCTGTCGCGGGAATAGAAGGAGGCTCAAGCTAGCAGACAATCGAAAGTTGGCTTCTCCCTTTTATGAATGAGTATTTGATAGGGTATCTTCTCTATGGGAAATAATATTTGAATGGGCCGAGGATCTATATGTCATTAGCCCGGTTGCTGCCAACAGCGAGGTATTTTAACCGAGTTCAGACTCACATAGTGAACAAAACGTCACGAGGCCCAGACAGAATCCAAGCAATTTCAAGCATGGGGTTGGTGACGGACTTGGAAGAAGTGTGTATACTGTCTCATCACAAGTACTGAAGAAATAAAAGCTTGACTACTAATCGAGTCAAGTCATCTTGTATTAGGATCGAGATTTTCCAAAGGACATCATTACCACAGTGATACAAATGGAATCAAATCATGGGCGGCGCAATTGTCCGTTGTCCATGTCCGGAATCCCATTTCGAAGGAGGGGGTGGGGGTGTATCTTCTGTATGACCATGGGGATCCCAATCCGAGGCATTGTCATAAGCCATGCCGTGCTTTTCATCATCCGATCGAAGAGGTGAAGATGGATCCGAGTCATCAAGTGCGCGACGAAATCGAAGGAACTCCTGTGAATCGACACTATGGATCGGATACATGGTGCCAAGTTCCATAGAATGCAATGCTGCACGTTGAATGTGACGGAGATCATCTCGCAGGGTTGCAACCTGGCTTTCCAAATTGCGTCGTGCGGTCTGCTCGCGGCGAAGAAGAGTGACTAAAGTGCTGTATTGCTCGATGGAGACTCCATTGAAGTCAGATAGCGATGTCGCAGATGGAGCGGGTCGCAGGGTACGCGAGTTCATTGTATCAGGGCGGATGGTACTGGTACTTGTTGGTCGTACTGTTGGTAGAGCTCCTAATGGACTTGGGGACTCGTCACGGTCAACAGAGCTGGTGAATCCAGAAGTCTTGTTGCGCAGGTTAGGAGAAAGTGAATCCATAGAGGGGCTTTGCTTTTGGCGGGATGATCGCTCCATGTTTGGATTCTCATTAGAATTCGCTGAGTTGCCTTGCATGCGAGCAATAGCGAATTCTAAATCAATCATTTTGACCTCCATAGTATTCAATCGTTGTTCCACGGTCAGACCAGTATCTTGTTGCATACTATGAACCAAGCTACTCATATTTGGCGGGAGGCTTATTTGATCAGTATGTTGTTCGGACTCAGCAAGCGAAGGCGCCGCTGATGCACGTGTTAAACTGGTCACCGTCGTACCGGTAGAGGGTCTTGCTGAAGGATCACTAGCGGAAGATTCATCAAGAGGTGGAGGAGACCTTGAATTCAGGGCTGAGTTTGGTACGGATGCTGTTCGGGTGGGAAAAGCTACTGCGGACATGGGCCTCTCAGCAACGAGTTCACGAAGTGCATCAGTACTTCTTGATCGTCGGCGATCTTTAAGTAGACTGGGTCTTAATTGTTGGTCATTGGTATGTGGTCGGTCCTCGTGAGGATCAGAAATAGCACTCGAGGCGACTGCATAACGAGACTCGTCATCTGAAAAGATCACACTAGGAAGAGTGGCACGTCGCCTCCGCGAAGCTACTCCATTTGTAGGCAAGCAATCATGACTTGAGCCAGTTGGAGAAAGATGGTTGTCTGCAAGATGGAGGTTCTCTTCCGAGAGCGGACTGCTCCGTTTAGATTCTGAAGGCGTAGGAACTGCCAGGAACGATTTGCCTTCTAATGGACCCGAGTGACGCCCCGAGGAAGAATAGTACGACTCGATCGGGCTTTCTTCAACGCCATCTGCCTGACTCTGCCGTTTCCTATTGAATATCTTCCGCATGACTGTTTTGAGAGTACTTCCAGTCCGACGATGTGCTATTGGTGCATGGTGAAAGTTGATTGGGGGTAGAGCAGTATCATAGTTGTTTGTGTCTAACGAAAACGACGCAGGGTTCGATGCAGAGCGTTCTCCGCGTGCTGAGGATGATCGTGCACGATGACTACCGATCGATTCGCTCCCGGCGCTGGCGATCGATCTCGTTGGATGTCTCGACATGTCGACTTGATAGGATCCTCGTCAATAGTTGCTTTAGAATTGCACCTTGATAAGCATTACAAGGGAATGTCGTCGCAGCACGTGGGTATCAGATCGTCGCAACTGGGGAGAAACCGGTATGAAGAAGGAAGAAAGGATGCGTGAAACGGATATCGAGAGAAATACTGATTCTATACGAAGCAGCACTACTAGAGCGAGTGTCGAGAAATGAATAGGACTGGGTATAAGGCAAGACTGCGCAGCAGTTTCGAACGATTGGAATCAAGGCCAGGGGATCGGACAGTTTTAGTCGATTCGCGGGACAATCGAGAGAGACTAAATCATTTCAAACGGCGATTAGAACTAGAATATCCACTTGAATTAACTCCGGTACAAACGACGACTCACAAAAAAGGGTATCTTGAGGGTCATAGTTGCAATGCAAGTCTCCAGTTCCACGATAGCGGCGTTTGCCAGTCTCGGGAATGAACCGTTGGGGAAACACGGAAAAGATGTAAAATAATTTGGTAAAAATAAACAAAGAGAATCAAAAGAAGAAAATAAAAATAACTAAATCAGAAAGAGAAAAAATAAATAAATAAATAGGTCAAACGAGTGTAGGAAGATAGTCAGTGAGAAAAAAGACTCGAAACGTTAAAAAAAAAGGGAGAGAGCTGCCGCAAGCTTTGAAGATATGAGGAGATGAGGAGACGAGAAGATTACGAGACGAGCTTCTCAGCGTCTAAAGGAAACCCCACAGTTTCTGCAGCACAACCGGACTGCTCAATCTGGTTGTACGCCCGTAGAGAAAGTTCAGACCAAGTAAGAAGAGGGTCAAGCGTGAACAGGGCAGAGAGCCACACCAAGGAGGGTAACCTTTCCACTTCCAACCTTCTTACGCCCTCTCCCCCTCCAAGCCAGATGAAAGCAAGACCCAGAACGTGAAAAGGGGATCCCAAGACTTCCAGGGGGGTCGAATCAGACAGCGACTGAACGGTGGCCCTCATTTCAAATTCAAACGAATGCCGTGTTGGACCCACGAACCGAGAACTAAGTGGATCCTCCGAGATGAACGGCCGTTTTGAATTGCTTCCAGCTACGTCCAGAATTACCCCCGAATAGCAGCGATCGCCCCCGGGGGAGTTCGACGTATGCTTTCTCCGGTTGATTGTGCCAGAATCACGTCAATGGCAGCGACAAGGTCACAGCCTACAAAGATTCAGAGGTAAGTACTGGTTACTATTGAACCAAAGCTCTATACATGCTCAATGGATCTTTTCCTTCTTTTGGTTATCGCACATGTAAATCATCACTTGATATACTATGTACTGTATGTACTTATCAAACTCCGCTTTTATTGCTGCAGTGCGTTGTACATCTGTAGTTGTAAAGGATGGTCCACAGTATAGGTAAAGAGTGGTTACATGCTACAAAAAAACAAAACAACTAGAACGGATCTTCGCTTTCATCATCATCATCATCATCATCATCATCATCATCGCTCCTCATTTCAAAGCCTAGAGAGAAGGTCGAGCAAGTTTGATCTGGTTGGCCCTGGTCTTATCGATTTCTCGCCATGTCGTTGGAGAATACGGAGAGATCTCCTTATCTGACATATTCCATGTCTGTATCAAATGATCCGCGGGCCCCTGAGTCGTTTGCGAATTTTCTTTAGACTGTCGTTCAGTCGGCGCTTTTTGTTCTCTAGCTCTCTGATTTATATTTCTGGAGACTGGCAACGGGAAATTGGATTGCTGTCAGTCATTTTGATGACTTACGGACAAAAAGAGAATCCAAAAGTAATTTTTTGATGATAAACCAAAAGATCGAGGTCTGGGAAAATTGTTTCCATTATTTTTTACTGCTCTATCTACAATGTATTTCGTCACAAACTCTACATTGTAACATTAGTTTGAAACTACCCTTCTTTCTGTTGTTCTTTCTACCTCTCTTTCTACCATCTCCGAGCCTTCAGAATGTATTAATTGATGTATTGATTACACTAACTAGTACTACTAGTAGATATTATATCTATACTACACTGATATACTGCACAGAGTGACGATATTTGAGTACGAAAATAGAATTAGTCAAGGATTAACTTTAATAAGGTTTTCGGTACAAGATGAATCGAGCCAAATTCAATTTGGCATGGAAAGTTTCCAAGGGCGGGTCAGAATTAATTTTGGGGTCATCGGAGAGAGGACGAACGAGGTAGCTGTATCGCCAGTCTGAAACACCACATGGGCACGCTATTGATCGCAGGATCCCGAGCTCTTCCGCACAGACGTTGGGATGTCGGGCTGCTGTGGCTGCTGTTCCAGGCTGTTCCAGGCTGTTCCAGGCTGTTGTAAGGCTGGCGGGTCATATATCTGCTCGTATGTACAAGACGGAGCCTAACAGCTCAAACATCAAAGTACCACGAAACACCTCATCAATCCTTAAGCTTGGAAGCTTCGTCTCCTTTGTTCGTGAAACTCGAATCCACGAATCAACCCTGTTCACATTGAGAAAGAAGAGGTCAAGGCCACCTTGCCTTTGCCCGTTTTGCCCGTTTTGCCCGTTTTGCCCATCACGCTGCGCCGCTTCCAGTAATTCTGCTCCGATGACTCCGTGAGATCTTCCTTCAAGCGGGATCTTTCGATTTCCGGTGGATGCCATCTGCGTGTCTTGAAACTACCACCTCACTACCCCACCGCCTGCGTGTCTCGCCCAACACGGCTCGAATGCGCCATGTTTCGGGCTGAAGGGCCTCACAAAGAGTCTGGAGGTGGTGAAAGATATCCTCGATCTGGTCGTGTGCTACAATGAATATTTGCTCTGTCGTGTACAGTGGCGACCGGTATTGCATTCCATATGTGCACACATCGAGATACTGTTTCACACCTTAATCTCATGATAAGCTAAACCCAAAATACAGTAGATGCTGCGTAAATTACCGATTCTGCGTATACATCGTAATAATAACTCATTCTTGTCTCCTGTTCAATTGATGACTTGCTGAAGTTCTGAACTGCTGATTGCTAATTGATGACTGAATTGTTGTATATACTAAGCAGGTTCAAATTCTCGTTCATCCTTACAGAAGATCGCCCGCATCTGGGTATCGCAAGTCGGCATGCTCCTCCAAAAAGTCCATCCAATGTTTGAGAAAATCACTACCCCTGCAAGCCACAAAAAGGTAAATTAACCTCAATCCTGGTCCCGGAGATGCACAGACATATATCACTTACCGACTGATCGTGTCAGAGTCCCCGCAAATACAAAGATGCCGCTTGGGTCGTGTCATAGCCACTAGTAATAGCCCCGCGTTAGTCTCTTGTCATGCACGGGACGCAAATCGTCTGATTCAAGGAATAGGTGAGGGTTAGAGGGTCTCGACTTACCATTGAGTCGTCGCTTTTCTCCAAGAAATCCTACTTCATGCTCTGAATTGCTGCGGACTAAACTCACGACAACGGCTTCCTTTTCACGGCCCTGGAATCCGTCGACACTGCCAAGTTCAAGGCCTGGGTATTTCTCCCGGAGCATTTGAGACAGGAGTGCTAGTTGTCCGTTGTATGGAGTGATCACGGCAATATCTTCTGGTCTGATCCCTGCTTCCACTAGATTATCCACATGCCGAGCCGCTACCAAAGCCTCCATCTCATTGCTTTTGCTCTCCCCAAGTAAAACTTCCTTTTGGCCAATTTCTTTGTCTTCGGCTTTTTCGGGGAAATCACCGCCCTGTGTATCCCAGAAGACAAGAGGTTCTTGGGTATCGTCTGTGCCCTGTGTTTCATATGGAAGATCTGCCAGTAGCCGTGCTTCGACTTCATCTGCAGCTATCAATTTGGATTCATAGAGCTCATCGGACGGGAAACGCATGATCTTCTCATGCATGCGGTACTGTGTGGTGAGCATCTGTTTGATTCCTGGGCCATGTAGTGACAGGAGACGATCGAAAAGAGTTCTTTCGAGTGAGACACCCTTCAGAATCTCTTTTTTAGGAGTCTTATCTTGATTCTCTTTCTTCTGTTGTGACTTCAAATTTGTAGACTTGACTGTTGGTGGCAATTGCAGATGATCACCAGCCAGAACAACCTTTTCTGCCGACAGAAGAGGAATCCAACATTGAGCTTCGAGCGCTTGACTAGCCTCATCAATAATGACCACGTCGAACTTTTGGTTCTTCAACTGGTGTCCACCCGCTCCATGCAGGGTAGCAACAGCAACACTGCTCTCGCGGACGAGATTATCCACACATTTAGACTCTCTGTCTCTGAATTCCTTTCGCAATTGTTTTAGATCATCGTAGATCGCTCTTCTTTCTCGTCCTGTCCGTGTTTTGCGAATACTGGCTTGCTTGTCGTCAATTTCCTTGCGAACATCTTTCACGATACTAGCTGCATCTGATGTTTGCGTGAGGACCTCGAGAGAATGTTCCAATACAGAAGGTAGTAAGCGAGCCGGATGTCCTATTCTGACGACTGGGACTTTTTTCGGTGCTAGTCGCTCGACAATATTATCCACGGAAATGTTAGAAGGCCCACAGACCAATATCTTCTTCTTGCGCAGAATCATCTGCATGATAAGCTCAATGATAGTATGTGTTTTTCCAGTGCCGGGCGGGCCATGGATGAGGGAAATATCTTTGCTGGCCAAAGCGAATCGGATCGCATCTTTTTGCGAATCATTCAAAGTGGGATCAATAAAGTCAACGGGACCTATATCCTCATAATCTGGTCGTAGTGGCGTTGTGTGGCCAAATGCAACTCGCATGAAATGTGAATGATCCGACTCTGTCATTTTAGCCATTTTCTCCATCGTTTGTCGCATTCTGGGTAAAGTTGTCAGTATATCGAGATGAACAACATGTCTTTGTTCATGAGAAGCAGATCTCACCGTCTATAAGTAACGTCGTTGGCAAGTTTCATCCTAGGATGCAAATCAGGAAATGAAACTTCCAAAAGAGCAGATCACACATTACATACGCCCACAGCTTCTTCCCCCAAAGCTCCTCAATAGCTTCATCATCTTCCTTGGAAGTCCCACCACCCTTCCCTTGCTGACCAAATGCAATCCAAATAGCTTTATCGTTCACACGTGTCACCACACCCTCAGGGCCACCCTTATCTTTCGAGTCCTTTCCATCCTTGCCCTTATCTTTCCCAGTCTTCTTTGCCGTTCCCGCAGAGACATCATTCACACGAACGACATCACCGACCCGAATACCATGAGATCCCAGACGAGGCTGACTGTCTGACGCCCGATCATTATCTGATTTGCTTGAGACTGCAGGGTCTGGCGCGAATTCGCCAACAACCCGTCCTCCAAGACCAGTGCGGCATTGTGACAACACAAGACCTGTTAGGGCGTATCCTGTAGCCTGTAATGTGCGTCGTGTAGCTGGCGATACGGACGCAGCTGTAGTTGCAAGAGAAGAGGAGGAGACTTCGGCTTCGTGTTCGAGGAGAAGGAGCTGGAGTTGGGTTTCGGCGAAATGAGGGATTGAGATTGGGGTAGGAGGGGCCATTGTGTTGGTATATTCGATGCGCTTGCTATATAAACATAAAAAAAGGGGTCGTGTAGCTGTGCCAATTCCAGAGTAGCTAACTCAGTAGCCAACTCCGCAGCAGTTTCGTGCTGTGTCAAGCTATTTAGCTGTTTAAGCTGAGGGGAGCTGTGGTTCGGCGATAAATGAAGCTTGTATCAAAAATCCGGCGGGGTGACTTCATTGGTTAGTCATCTTATAGATCAGTCAACATTGCAGCATTTAATAGAATTTATGGGAAGAAAATGCAGATATATATTTCAATTCACATTATGAGATTGATGATATCCTATATTACAACTATATTATACCACCTAGGTAAGCAACCATGTATATATGCTCAAACCCGATGTCTCCAACCATATCATACAGCTTCAATCTTCACCTTAGCCTCATCAGGACTCCCTTTAACCTCAGTCTTAACCGACGAAAGTCCCTTGACCTCACTCTTACAAAGTCCCGTCCCAGCAAGATAACACTCGCCACATCTCCGTTTAACCGGTAAACAAACCGTCTGTCCCAATCCCACAAGTAACTTATTAATCTCATGCCACTTATCGCGCGGGAGCCATGACTGAAGCGCTAGTCGGGTTTCCTCGGGAGTCTTAGTCTTATTCCATCCCCAGAGATTGGTAATGCGATGGACGTGTACGTCGACTCCGATTCCCTCATGTTTGCCCCATGCTGCACTCATACAGAGATAGGCCATTTTGGGCCCGACACCCGGTAAAGACATCAATCCTTCTGGTGTAGATGGAATGTCACCCTCGTACTGGTCGCGAAGAATTTGCGCAGCTGATTTGATATATTTTGTTTTATTGTTGTGGAATCCCACTTTCTCAATTAATTCGTTGAGACGTGTGGGTGATACGGCGAGTATATTGTCCAAGTTCAAGGTGCTGTCTTTAGTTGGTTCGGGTTTCGCCTCGTCATCCTCCAATTTGATCTTGACTTCATCCTCTAATTTTACCTCATTGTCGAGATCCGAGGTCTGATCTCCTAGTTCTGTGTGTAAACGCTGCATCGCCACCGCGGTGACCGTATCCTTGGTTTGGGAAGAGAGCATCAGTGCGATGAGTGTCTGGAATCGACGATCTTTTGCCGATGATGCTCGCCAGTACAGCTCTGCACAGCCCATCGTATCCACTGGTGCAGTCGGGTTATCCTCGCGCATTTTTTTCACCGTATTATACATTGTCTCCCAGTTGGACGGTGGCTCCACGACGACTGTTCCGTCAGCGTCTCGTGTCCTCCGAGCAGGCATTCGCCGGGACTTCGCCGGGGTCCTTGGAATATCCGTCTCATCTTTCACGATTTTCTCTTTTTTCACGGCGGGTTGACGTTGTTTGAGAGGGGCACGGGTACGAGCTTGCGATGGTAGAGGACTGGCATTGCGCTTTTGGCGTTTCGTAGGGGGTTCGATCAGGTCTTCGATGTCTGCTGTATTTGCAGAGGAAAGGGAAGACTCGTCATCGCTTCTTGGGGGCGATGGTCGATTGATTGATGGGATTGTCGGTATCGACTCAGTCTTGATGGTAGAGTCACCATTAAACGCAAAGTTGCGCAGTGCACTCGCACCGAGTGAAGAATTGCGTGTGGACCGACGAGCTGGAGGTGACAGCGCCTCTAACACTTTGGCAGTATCTCTGGAAGTCCTCGATGTACGCATGGTGAATAATAATGGAAGTAGAAATAAAATTCAGAGCAAAATGTCAAGACTGAATGACTTCACATGGCAAGTTGGTGAAGGGGCAAAAGACAAAAGGTTCCCCAGCCTCGGTCCCTGAGGAACTGTCGAATCGCAATCTCCACCTTTTCTCCTTCAACATTCCTCCTCATCTTTTTTCCCCTCCCCCTACCTACACATTCCATCATGGCAGCTCCCTCAGGTCAGACCACACAGAGACTCTTGCGAGAGCTGAAGGATTACTCGAAGTCGCCGAATGAAGCATTGTTGCACCTCGGTCCAGTGGATGAGGAGGATCTATTGCGGTGGGAAGCAGTTCTCAAGGGTGTGAATGGCTCACCTTATGAAGGTATTCCTCTAGCCTTCTTCTTCTCCTTCTCTTCCTATCTTCCTCTCTTCCTCTCTTCCTCTCTTCCTCTTCTATTTGCAAAGCTAACGAAATAGGCGGACTCTGGCATCTCCGCATCGCAATTCCTCCCAATTACCCTCTCGCCCCTCCGACAATCCATTTCACCACTCGCATCTCACATCCCAACATCTCCTTTACAACCGGCGAAATCTGCCTTACTCTCCTCACAACCGAACACTGGAGTCCCGTCTACACATTATCATCCACCCTCACCGCTATCCAGCAACTCTTGACAGACCCACAGCCCGATTCCCCACTGAACGTGGATGTAGCTGCTCTCCTACGCGACGGCGACATTGCTGGATGGGAAAGTGTTGTGCGGTACTGGACAGGTGAGGAGCGGTGGCAGGGAAATGGTAATCTCATTCGATAAACAGTATATAATGCATAATTCTTACAGCATTCTTGTTTCCGATGCGGAATATTCGTGAGATGGCGATCAATACTATCCAGACGCACTGTTAATTGGTTCAGTTCGTGGAAATTACGCTTGTGGCTTGTACATACCCCCGCTGCATATTTGAAGATATCATGCTTTATACATTACAATATATACGATGCTTTTCAGAAACCCGAATTAAGAATATAGGCCATAGGCCAAGATGAGACTCCATTTATGTTCACTCGAAACTAAGATCTAGTCATAAGAGATAAGATATCATAAGAAGTAAGAGCCATTCACGTATCCTTCGTGGGTTTGAATTTGATAAATGAGACAGAATGACGACAGATTTGGATAAGAATAAGGCAGATAATGATAAACGCCAAAGGAGAGGCATAAGTCGGTCGTAGAGATCGTGATATGACAATCGTCATGGGTAAGGCTGAATGCTGATGCAAATTGGAGTAGGCTTAAAAATAGATGAACAATAATCGAAAAGAAAAGTCTTAGGTCGCCGGGGTGAGAAGTGGAAAAGGCTTAGAGAGCCATGGCGACCATGATGGCTCCGCCGACCATGGCTACAACCTCGCCAGTCAAGCCGGAGGTAGTCAATGCGGCAGCGCCAGTCTGCAGACTCGGGTGACCGCCGGATCCAGTGGTGGTTGAGCTGTCGGAGCCAGTTGGGTGGACTTTGACGACGGTGGTCGAGGTCAGAGTGCTCACATCACCATTGGGCAAAGTAGTAGTCGCTTTGAACACGGAAGTAGATGAGCTTTCAGGTGTCTTCGTAGTGTTAGTGGTCTCCTTAGTAGAAGAGGATGACGAAGAAGTGGTGCTGGTCGCGGTGCTCAAGGTAGTAGATGTAGACGAGCTGGAAGATGAAGAAGAGGTGGTGGTTGTAGTTTTGGGGGCGGTAGATGAAGTTGTGGAGGAGGAAGAAGAAGAAGAAGAAGAAGATGAAGATGAAGAAGAAGAAGAAGAAGTAGAGGAAGAAGAGGAAGTAGAAGAAATGGGAGGCTCAGTCGAGCTCGGGGCAGAACTAGATGTTGGAGCTGCAGAAGTGGTGGGATTGTCGGATGAAGTTGTGGGAGAGTCGGAAGTGGTGGGTGATTCATTCTGACTGGAAGTGGTGGATTGCGGAGTCGCAGGAGCAGCAGTGGAAGAGCTTGACTCGATGGCCGTAGCATTGCTCTCTTGACGTTTGGCTAATTTGACCAAATTGGCGATCGATTGGTCTTCATTTTGCAGGGCTTCGGCAGCACTCAGGTCAGTCTCGAAGATGCCGTCACGGAATTTGGTGGATAAAGCGTGGAGGGCCTCATGTAGGGCATTGGAGGAATGACCTTGGACGCCCGCCAGCACATCCTCCTGATTGGACTCACGGGAGGTCTCATCGTGAAGCTCAGTCGCAAAGACAAGTGATAAGAGCATCAGCGAGAGAAATAGTAGCTGGAGGAAGTTGAAGTTGACGCGCGGCATGATGAGTGAGATGGACCAGAATCAACTATCAACTGAAGTGTGTGATGTGTGATATGTGATAGAAGGGGGAAAAAAGGGAAAAGAGTTAAGAGGGATGAGAGGAAGAAGATGAAAGGAAGAAAGGCCGAAAACAAAGAGATGCAGGCAGTTGAGTATTTTGAGTAAGCAGTGAATACACTAGAAGAAAAGAAAATCAAAGAAATCAAGAAATTCAACGATGAACTCCACAAGTTGACTTTCGACTAGCTTTTAGTTCGTCTTTTGGCGCGGGTGGCGTAGTTGGCGACGTTTGGAACTAGCAGATCGGCAGGTCACTGTAGATCGAGTGCCAGAAATGTTTATACAATTTGATGCTGTAGGTGTTAATGATTGATTTAATTATACTCATATCCTCAATCTCAAAGGAAAGGGGGAATGCTGCTGTGTTGATGGTATTTCCGCATGCAGCATCAGCATCAGCATCGCATCGCATCGCATCACACAGCCTGGCAGCACCACACGAGCTCCACTTTTCATTGGTCTGGTCTCACTGAAAATCTCAAAATAGCATGAGTCGTGGGTGTCATCGTGGAGTTTAGTATTTTCTTCCTTTGTCAGAATATTGTCAGGCACTAAGGTACGGCCAGATCAGAAAATGGTTTCACCTGGTCCATGGCTTGATTGAGTGATATCCAAATAAACAGCTAATTCGAGACTAATCCAAGCTGTACTGTATGAACAACATATTGTGTACTGTAACATAGTAACTACTCGGGAGCTCCGATTGTTGGCTTGGCAATTCGGCCCGAGATAAGACGGACTCCCGAGTTTCCCGATAATTACACGAGTTCATTTCACCACATACTACTAGTATAGTACATATCTTTGGGTTATTGATTACTAGTCCAGTGGAGTAACTAAAACTGCTGCCAAGTTAATGCTTAAATAGCTACGTAAAACCGGTATAGCTGCAAAAGTAGTAATGAATGGATTGATTCGACTATGTACAATCCTATGTGCATAAAGGATACCCAGTAAGCCATCCTTGCTGAAAATGAATTATTGTGAAATATAGTTTTGTACTCTCTCTCACTCTCTGTATCCCAACACTGTCCAGAAAACTCAACACATGCTTCTACTGTAGAGTTCAAGTGTATGAGTAACACAATCCCCCCGCGGTGGGACTCATGACCTCACGAATTCGGCGCGGCCGATCCAACACTCCAAATTCCATCATCGTATCGAGAGTAACCTTTTGGCCCCATGGCGGATTCAAGATAGTTGTCGTTCCATTGATCGCGTACCGTCGATTCTTCTCATCCTTGGCTTGCCAATTCGTCCATAGCCGATCAAGCATACTGTGGTGCAGCATGAATGCCGGATCCTGCGGTGATGCAAAGAGATCTTGCATCGCTGCCCCGAGACTAAAATGTCCGCCACCATGCACACCAAATACTCCATCCGGTCGGGCCGGCCAGTGGTCCATCGCTGTTTGGAATTGTGTGATATTTGTTGCGGACATGAGGTTGTCAATCAGGGTGGTGTTCGTATAGTGCGTACTAAAAAGTCATTAGCACTCTTTCTCGTTTCCCTCAGCTAGCCCGGACGATTGAAACTTACGCAACAAAATGGTTCAAACTCCGATTCAGACAACGCGGCTTATAATCGAATTTAGGCTCCGGGATCTCAGTCAATGAGACAATATTCCGACTGAACGGTCCAAGATGGACCTCAAAGTCTGCAAATGGTCCACAGCCCTTGGGTACACATCCTCCGCCAGACCCTCTTGGAATGGTCACATTGCCACCAGCCAAAGATTGTTCACCGGGATTGTATTCGCCGTCGCCAGAAAGAGATGACACACTGCAATCGAATAGGGGGCTTTTCTTGAGATCGTCTGCCCAAAGTGGCCAGTTCCAGTACGGCTGATATCCAGTGTAGCCACATTCATCTCGAAGGGCTGTCTCCCACAGATGGAGGAATCGACGATGCCAAGGTAAGAATAGACCGCTATAATGAACTTTCAGAGTTTGGTTGATATGCGTACTATACAGTGTCAGCTCTGGATCTTTGTCCCCAACTCAGAATGATCTACTTACGCAACGAAATCATCAAACCGGCTGCGAACCCCGGGGTAATCCTTTGTGGGAAGTCTTGGTGGTTTCTGAGCCAAACACTTGACTGCGTCGGTATAGTTGATTCGCTGGGCTACTGACAATTGCCCCCTTTTATGTATACAATTAGTATGGCCCGATCGCGGTACAAAGAAAATAACCTACCATTCTTTGCGAACAGTCGTCTGATTATTCTCGCAACTACGATGTTTGTGTAGGAAAGGGGAGGCATTGACGGCCCCAAGCAATAAAATCAAAACCGTAAACCAGACCATCCTGTACAAAAATTCTCACCTACCTAGTGAGAACAAAATATTCCTTCTTCCCCCTCCGAAAGGAAGGGAAGAATTCTTATAACCATGAGAATTCCGACATCCTGCGCCAGAGGGTAAAACCTCCCCACCAACCAATTGGTCTCTAATCTCCCAAAACCTGTCTTGGTATCTTGGTGCCTGTGCCAAAAGTTCTATACATTAGTCCGCTGCAGTAGTCTTGCTTTAGTGAAGTAGCGAATTATACCAAACCAGGGTGACAACGACAGGGGGCTCGGGATTCCCCAATTAGCACAAAATATCTAAGTTGAACCATCTCGCATACGACGTATCTAAGAAGGGGGGAAGTCTCTTATCTTAAGATAACATATGATACCTATGATATAGGGCCAGATTCGAAGTTTGGATAAGTCCTAGCCATCAATTATGCTTTTGGACCAATTTTGCTTGCAAGGGGTTCGCGGCATTTGTGGGGTTCGTTCAAATGTGACAACTCAACTCTCGGCGATCCTCAAGGGTCCATGTGGGTATGGAAGCTAGAACCGATGCAATTATAATATTGCGGGTCACTTGGCATTTGAATCTGGGCTTGTCCTGCAGTAAATTTTCCTTGATATTCTTGGCTCCCATCACACATACAGGCCGAGTTGTCCGGCCTTTGTTCTGGGTCTAGAGCTTCGGAGGATCACCTCCGCATTGATCGAGATATTGGGCATCCAAATCGAGATGAGCATTCATATTACTGTTCATCCCTTTTGAGTGGCTCAATTATGTGCGGTCAGGTGTTTTGTAATTCTAAGAAATTGACTGGCCTAGATTATGGTCATTATCGCTGAGCAGAGGCATTCGGGCTGTTTTGGACTAATTTTGAACATACTATAAGTAACTATCACGTACAACTGCTAGGTAGCAGTACACAATGCACAAGTGCTAGGACACATTGGCATTCCATAATTGACCCATGGTGTTCATGGTATCAAAGATGAGCTGAATACACCGCTATATCCGATGCCAATTCCACATCCTAGTATATGATCAGCCACGATGCTCACAGCGTGGAATACGAACGCTTTGGTGTTTTTAACACCATGCAAATGAAACATCAACCCTATCATTGCTCTCTACTATGTGATATGGTTTCAATAAATGCACTCAGCTGACCCAACTTAATACCCATCACTCCCACTTCCGCTCATACACGCCAATCCATTCGCCCCATCCAACCACACTACCATCTATCGCCTTTGCAATCTCTTCAATCGTAGGAAGAGAACTCAGCTTATTTGCATCAATGTCCCGACTGAGCGCAACTAAAGTGAAGAAATACCTATGTTCCCCATGTCCTAATAACGGCCGAGGAGGAATATAGATATTCCCACGACGATTCTTACCATATCGAAAACCCCCCTTCAACATATATTCCCCGTCCACAGCCTCGAAATCAGCATTCGTGACAGCCGTAGTGGTCACCGGAATACCATAATATATACCATGAATGATAGGATTTGGCAGGGGTGCATCAGGATCCTCGCTAACAAGAAGGAATTCTTTCGTTTCTGGGGATGCAGCGGGCCAGCTGAGAGATGGGAAGTGACCGGCCCCTTCGGCAGATTGATCCACGTGTAATTGCGATCCAGACGCTGTCTCAGACGTGATTGTTATATTGGGCTTGGGGAATTGGTTAAATGCAGGTCCCTTTGTGAAAAGTCGTGCGTCGCGCCCTTTCGCATTGGCAAATAAGCGACTTAGCCCGTATTCGATGTATGCGGACTAGATGGAGTAAGTGCATGTTCAAAGGTGATGCGCCTGGCGGTCATACCATAGTGACAAACTGGTCTAATTGTATCGGATTGGGATACAGTGATGCAACTGACAGGTGTGTGATTATTGAATGAAGAAAATGAAAAATAAGCAGGTCTGATAATTGTCTTCTGAAGGCATTGCGAGGCTGCCGTGAACGGCCCGGTAACGGCAAATATTGATACCTGAACTCTTAGGCATGAATTTACTTGCATTGACTCTTATACAAATACATAGGTATAGAAGAAGGGCTATCAACGCTGAGAAGTAAGATGTAAAATGAAATTCCGAAATGAAGGAGGAAATAGTTATATACAAAGGAGTTGCGTGTTGCGTCCTCGTGGGTACCCGATACGCCCGGGCTCCAAAAACCAATACATCGGTTTGCAAGTAAAGCAAGCCTTTCTCCTTCCTGTACACCACCTAGACAATTTCATCCACAGCGTTGATTGAATGATACCCAAAACCCAAATAAAAAATACTTATACACATATATGCATACAATTATACACCGACAACATCAAGGAGACCCTTCTCTGCAAGATTAAGTCTCTCCGAAACCTTACCCCACACCTGCAATCTCAACTCTGGATCATTCACCTCTCTCTTTGGAGCAATCTCCCAAATGCGATTAATGAATTTACCACCCCCACGACCATTCGGTGCCCCGATACCCTGCGTTTTCGGATCAGGCCCAAACTCAGGACTAGTAGCCGCATGTGTAATAGCGAGACTACCCTGTTGCGAGTCAATCGCGATATAACTCAGAAGGAAGTCAAGAACTCGACCACCCTCTTTTTTGATTGGGGTCCATATAGACGATGCCACGAAGCCTGGATGAATGCCGTGGATGGTGATACCCATGTAATCGGGGTGCTTGATGAGGCGCGATTGTAGCTCTGTGAGCCACATCTGGTAATAGAGCTTGTTATCGCGGTATGGGTTGCCGGCCATTCCTGGACCACAATAAAGTTCTGGATCATAATTTCCCAGGAAATGATATGATGATGTTGAGCAGATGATACGGCCTGGTGTTTGATCTGCAAGCGATGGCAGAAGTCTCAAGGTCAACAATACATGAGACAAAAAGTTGATCTGATAAGATTATTAGCGGTGTTAAGCTTTGCTGAAGACATAGTCCAAAGGGTTATAAAATACCTGATGAACTGGGTGAAAGCCATCTTTCGTTTTCGCAGACAGATGAGCAGCTGCTATACCAGCATTGTTGCAAAGGATATCCAAAGCATGCCCAGAAGTGAGCCACCTTTGGGCAAACGCCTCCACGCTCTCAAAATCCGCCATATCGAGTGGCCAGAATTCTATTGTCGAGGAATGACCATGTGTCTGCGCGATATCTTTGCACTCTTTGATAGCAGCTGTTGGATGCTGCTCCCACTCAGGGGGCTCACGACAACCCAAGATCAAATTAGCACCCCATACAGCGAACGATTTTGCCGCTTCAAATCCAATGCCGTTATTCCCACCGGTAATAATAATCCATTTTCCAGTCAGGTCAGTGCCGGGAACATCTTTTTCTGTGAGAACGGTGGTGTTTGTGCCCTTCAACGCCTGGAAGATGTCGCTCAGAAAGTAGTATACAGATGCCATTTCGATGATGAGCTCGAAGTGTACAAACTAGAAATGCGGAAGACTAGGAAAAGCAAAGTATTCGAAAGCGCGCCTTTCAAGAGCACGCCTGGTGATCCCCGAGAGAGTTGTAAGTCCTACGCGCCAGGCTGACGGGGAAGTTTGAAGGATGAGCGGTGGTGGGATGGGGTCATCTCGGGCCGACCAATCACTCCCGGCCCCCAATTACTATATGCGTGAACCTCTGAATTACTACAAATGGTCTAGTTGAGCACGAAGTATTATCAACCAGTAGCTCAAGGCAGAAAAGAGGAGGTATTAATCATCTTTGACGACACATTTTTCCGACCGTGGTGCAATATTCCAAGTCTATAGCATGGCTATGGCAAATCGGCACGCGGATCAATCCAGCTAGTCATGCATACAAAGTAGCCCGCAGGCATATTTGTCAGATTGGAATTACTCGAGATCGAAGATGTGATATTGGAGAGTGTTTGAGAGTGTTTGAGAGTGAATTTTTGTTTGAGTCAAACAAAAAGACGAGATTTCCAAAAGTGGAAGGAACGCGAAGAGAGTGTCCCTCCTTCCCGGCAATCTTCACCTCTTCCTCTTTCTCTCATCCTCTTGTCCTCTCATCACCTTCGTGCCTTCGTGTATTTATGTTCAGCCTTCTCAGTCTCATTAGAAACCTTGTCGATCTATCATTCTGGCATCACAAGATGGCTGATCCAATCAAGGTAAGTAATAGTTCAAATCTGCTCGATACAATGGAAGTAAATACCTGTCGTGGTTACGTTCTCATTACAAGAACCTTGACTGACAGAAATCCAGCTTTGCGTCCACCATGGACGGGGTGATCATAATACAGTCGATTGTGAATACTTGAAAGGCTTTCGTGAGGGATTTAGACACGCCGCATCGCCCATGTTCCATGATATGCATCCCGGCTTCGCGGCCTACCGCAGATTCATTCGTGAATTTGAGGCCAATGAAGATGTGAGCCTTGCCCTTGAACAAGAGCTATTGCTAAAGTATTGGATGGCTTCTGTATATACTGACGAACTTTGATATGTACTAGGCAGCCCCACTTGCTCGATGGCCCAGATTGCGTTCAAATTCCATGCCTCAGGATGGAGCGGCTTCCAGGGCCTCCGACCAACCGAATGGAAACGGTACAATTACTTTCAGTCATATCACGCTACATGAAGGCAGTATTCATGTGCCTGGGAGCCACTCATTATTGCAGCTGCAGCACCACCAGCACCAGCAGCGTTCGCGTGACAATCCCGAGCAGAAGATCGACGTAAATGAAGTCAGCCTCTGTATTCAATCTCATGACGATGAGGGAGACGATGAGGGAAAGGGTCCCGGAGACGGAATGAAATTTGAAGGGTGATTTATGAAAGACCATTTTCTTTTCTCTTCTTTTCTTTAATCCCATTTCCCCGGATAAAAGACTAGCAAAAAACACCTACTGTCTTTCCTTAAGAATAGTTATTGCCTATGATGATATTATTATTTCTTCTTTCCTTTATCCAAAAACGCAAAATGAAATTAAGTTCAGGAGATTTCCATTGAGTATCCGAGTTACAGCAAAACTGAATGGAACCAATAGTCAGCATAACAAATGTATAGTCTAGATATAGGGGAATTAAGAATGGATTCAAATTCATTCTCAATTCCCCTATATCTGAAATGGCACGGAAAAGAGAGGACATGTGCGAAATGATAACAAGTATACTGTTATACTGTAGACAGCGTTCCTATCACTCTCGATATCTATTCTGAGTGCCGCTTGCCCAGTTTATTTGTCTGGTGGATCCAATCAAATAGCCCGATCGAACCATAATTTAGATTGAACTTGGCGTGATGCAGATCATGATCAAGAGCCTTGTTATAGAAAAAGTCGTACCCGCTATGCACGGTCGCGGTATTGAAAAGCTCATAAGCAAGGAAAGACCAGAATGTCAGAATCTATGAATTTATTAGCGATTGATCAGAAAAATAGTCTATGCCACTGGAAAGGATTGACAAGCAGAGTGCCAGTGATATACATACATGACTATGCAAGATCTGTGGCGGCAGAGAGATCGGCAATGCATTTGCAAAAATCTGTTCAATGGGATGGGCGTACTGGGCTGCTAATGCAATAGGTGCCGTAAAGCGATGATGCTTCTTGTGAATTAACTTATAGAGATATGGCACATGCAGCAGACGATGGCTGTAATAGAAGAGAGCTTCGCGCAAGAGAAGGCTGAGTATGAAATCCCTAGCGAATTCGAATGCAGTCGGTAAGGCTACCTCAACGCGGTAAGAGGGCTTCGAGCCAAGATGAGAGGTGATATTAATCAAAGAGAGATGTAGAATGGAGGAAAGAATTTGGTTTTGTGTGACGACCCAGAAGCAGTGGAGGATGTCACGGCGAGTAGGTTGTTTGGGCGCTGGCTGGATCTTATGCCTCTCCGAAAATGCCGGTGCAATGGTGTCCAGAGCAAGATAGAAGAGGGATGGGATCCAAAATGAGACGACTTGGACAAGCAGGGTTCCAATAAATTCTATTCGTTGAGGCGAGTAGGTCGACAAGATGCCTGACCACAAGGTCATGCCTTGCGTAAATAGCTGGTTGTGATGCATCGTGATGACCTTAGTCCTTGAACTGAGACCGCTCCAAAATTGAGAGCAGATCAGGAGCCACAAGAGAGTATTTAGCAAGAAGTTTCAGATCCTCTTCGAGATGCAGCGGATTACCCCCAGAAAATGCTTGCCGCGTCCCCGCAATTCGATCGTCAGACATCGCCAAATGGTCGGTGGATCTCGGCTCGGGGCCATGTGACAGTGCCATCTCGACCATTCGTGTAGAAGATAATAGCAATTTCGAGAAAAATAAGCAGCTTGCATCACGGAATAGTCAATATATACCACAGCTACTAGCGACATGTCCTCTGAATTGGCATGTTGAGCTGACAATGATAGATCTTACGTTTACAAAATCATCAGCTTGATAGCCGGCGTTTTGTCTCGCTCTACGCAGACAAGCTTCTACCAAATGAATCAAATGTCCCGAAAAAAAAAATTTAGAGTAGATTCCCATACATCCTATCTTATCGACCAGATGGTCGTCATACGTAAAATCCTGCACAGCCAGATAAACAAAATTTGAGAAATTGTTCGTCTCAGGCCACCCTTCACTGGCCCATGTGTGAATCGAGGGTACTTTTCATACCAATACCCTCTTCCTGCCCAGCGTCAAGCTTAGTGGATTTGTTATCCTCCATCGTAATCTGCTGCTGCTTCTGGACCTGCTGATTGTGGTCATGTTGGTGCTCCTGCTACTGCTGCTCCTGCTGCTGCTTCTGGTTCTGCTGATTGTGGTCACGCTGGTGCTCCTGCTTTTGGTGCTGCTGCTTCTTGTCCTGCTGCTGGATAGCCGGTGCCTTCTCGGAAGCATTGACATGGCTCTCAAGCAATGTGCATTGGCTGAAACTAACGTCGCAGTTCCTAGTCATCTTCTCAAAGGTTTCAGAGGCCATTGCATCTTGAGCTACAGAAGTTGGACACCTAGGTCCAGAATGTCCCGAGCTGGGCTGTCTGAGTCGCGGGTCCGCCTAGTACATTCAAGAGCTTATCAGAATACACAGAACCCATTGAAGACTCCATAATAGCCTGCAATCGTGCGGAAAGTCTTACCTCTTGAGCCTGAGCGTTCTGTATGAATCTATGATATGCCGCGAGACCGGGCAGCGTGTTCTGAAACGTGGGTGATCCCACACATCGAACACTCTCACGAAAGCTTTTCAAGTCCTCACAATCGACTGTCTTGTGATTGCCCCATCCATGGTGGACACAGTGCTGGATCTTTATTAGCCAATGGTTCCCTGATAGGGAGAAACATAACCACTACGGGTAATTGTTTCATTTTTATCGAGAAAATAGAAAGACTATTTACCTTGCTTGAATCAACCATCTTTTCACGCCAGAATGATAGATCGACAAGATTTCTGATGAAATTGAGAAAGTTAAACATGGGGACACTCGAGAGGGAGATGATGAGGAAGAAGTGAAGATTGCCGGGAAGGAAGAGTCACCTCACTCTCTTCGCGTTCCTTCCACTTTTGGAAATCTCGAGTGTTCGTATGATTCAAACACAAACAAACACAAGAAATGACGAAGGATCATACTGTTTATTTTATGCTACCACCAGAAGCAATGCACATAAGCAACACTTTGTCCGGAGTGTCAGTATTTTCTAGGTGTATTGAACCTCGATGGAATTGAGCTGAGTAGATGCGATGGAATCATCGACGAATCATGCAACACCTTGCATTTCCATTTGAATTTCGGATGCCTAAAAAAACTGAACCCTGAGATAATCTCTTGAGAACTCTAGGAAAACCTCATAAAAAAAAGCAAAATCACCGATGAGCACGGCTCATTGCCGACAGAACTCATGGTTTAAACCCTCGAAGATCTTTCTATTTCTTGGACGATGCAGATGGAGGGGTGTAGGTCGAGCTACCCTTTCCATCGTTGTGGTAAGTGCTTCCATTTGGATTGGAATAGTAGTAGGAGCCATCCCTAAAAGAAATTTAAGATTAGTGGGCTGGTAAAGCAGATCAACCAATTCGGTCTTACTGATTAGAGTAATGGTAGCTGTTCGAGTTTGCGGTTCCAGAACCGTAGTCACGAGCGCAGTAGTGGTTTCCCTAAAGCAGAGTCAGTCTCCTGTATATCTCACCGCGTTAAGTTGAATGTGAAGAAGATATCATCATGTTGGATGGTAGTATTGAGAGCTAAGACGATTGCTCGGGGGCGGGTAACATGAGCTGCAGCTGAGGGATGGTCTGGACATACCTGGCTGTTTGTGCCGGAACTCTTGTAGCTGTATCCTTTATCGGATGGCATATTGAAAAGTTTTGATGATTGATGAGTTGGATAGGTTTTTGGGAAAGAGAAACATCCGTCACCTACCAATCCATCTCTCAACTTGGTGCCAGCCAATACTGCACTCCATGCCTCGTTTGTGCTTGCTGCAAACAATAGCCTGGAAATGAATCCAAGCTCTGTCCTTTACCACAATAACCATCTACAGAAGCTGAGTGTTTGATAGTAGTTACCCAACTGTACACAATGCACTAAAGAATGGGAAGTATTAGTATATGCCAGTTGAATATAGGGTTGATCAACACTCTACAAGCATAGCCAGTGACCTTGAAAGCAACGGTATAGCACTACTTCGAAATCCCTGGAGATTGCTTGTTCGATTCTCTCCCACATCTATACATCCATATCCAGACCTTCCATTTCCCAATCCAGCAAGATCTCGGTGGCAGACCGAGTATCTGGGTGATTGGCCCCCATTACCTGCTCCCGCATCTTCAAGACATGACGCATCAAACGAACAGCGTCCGTGTTCTGGCCGGAAAACTTCCAAATGAAAGCAAGATCGACCTGACTAGCCAACGTTTTTGAATGGCCCTCACCAAGAACTGCCTTTCGAGCTTGAATTACCTGTTTAACCAGCGGCTCAGCCTCGTCTAGCCGCCTCAGATGCAAATAAACTTTTCCCAAGCTTTCCAAACTCAATATAGTGACCGGGTGATTATCACCGAGTCTTAGTTTACGACCCTTGATCACCCGTATGAAGAGACTCTCAGCCTCTTTCCACGAGCCCTGGTGCCAGTAAGCTGATGCTAGATTGGACATACTAGTTAACGTGTCGGGATGGTCCTCGCCAAGTTTCTGTCTGCGAGCATCGGATACCCGGAGAAGCAACATCTCAGCCCTTTTCCAGTCGTTTTGGTACATGTATGAGGATGCCAGACTTCCCATCGTCGATAATGTGTGTGGATGATCTTCGCCGAATCGGCTCTCGCACATTTTCATTACTTGGATTCCGAGCTGCTCGGCTTTTATCCATTGGCCTTGCTTTCGATATGCATATGTCAAATTCTCCATCATGATCAATATGTTGCGATTCTCTGAACCAAGCTCCCTCTTGCCAGCCTCAATAGCCTCCACCAAAAGCTCCTGGGCCTTCTCCCATCGACCCTGGTGTGAAAACGATGATGCCAGACTAGCTCTCATCATTATGGTTTCAGGATGGTCGTAGCCTAATTTTGTTTTGCTCGTTTCTATCTGTTCTTGAAGAAAATGTGCAGCTTCTTCTCATCGGCCCTGCTTCTGGTATGTTACCGCCAGATTGGCGAGAGCTACCTGAGCTTCATGGCAGTCGTCGTCGAGGGTCTCGTAGATACTTATTAGTTTCAATAACAGTTCTTCGGCCTCCTTCCACATTCCTTTGTACCAATATGTCGATGCGAGACAAGACATGCTGTACAGTGTATCCGGGTGGTTTTCACCCAATCTTCCTCTGCGAGCCTCCATCACCTGGATATCAAACTTCTCAGCAAGTTCTAACTGACCCTTGAGGCGATGAATCTTTGCTAGAACTGTAGTACTCTCGAGAGACTTGTCATGATCCACGCCCATTTCTTTCACCCTATATTTCCGTGACTTCGATGCCATTATCTTGGCGTCTTCATGATCGCCTATATCTGATGTATACCACGCACATCGATAAAGTAGTGCTGTCCACTCCAGTATAGATTGTCTTGATTCTGGTCGCTGTGATAGTGCAGACTTGACATGTGGGAAAAGTGATCGGCAGGTTTCCAAATTCTGATAATCACCAGTTTTCGGGTAGGCGGCCGATAGAATACCGGTAAATTTCTCTTTCCAATATTCGAATTTTCCATATTTCCTGAGCCATATACGGACGGCTAGTTGTACGAGCCGATGCATCGTAAAAACCTCCGCATTCTCGGTGACAATAATAAACGAAAAGTTTATCAGGGTGGTGATTTCATCTTCCAATTCATGGTTGCCATTGCCATCCAATCTATGCATTTCCTCGTCGCTTGAGTCGCCCGAGGGCTCTGAATCCGAGTCATGCTTAGTCTCCACAATGTCTTTCATCTGTAAAAGACCTGACGGAATACCGGATCGATCGAAAAAGCTCATAATAGATAGCAAGTTCGCTGCAGAGGGACTCCTCTGCAAAATATAGGCGAAGGAAATTTGCCAGGTAACCAAAATCGATCCCTTTGCTTCCCAATCGCGATATAGCTGACCAGCCTCATTTTTGAGTAATTTTGTAGATTCACGATCACTTTTTCTAAAGTGATCTAGATATTGCGAAACTGAGTATCGAGGCCATCGATATTTGATATAGTTAGTCGCCTGTATAATAGCTAGTGGAAGAAGCTCCAACTCTTCCACTAACTGTACACATCCCGGTCGGTGTTCAGTTTCATCCTGTGGTAGGCTCAGCTTCCTGTAGACAAGTTCGATCGCCTCGCTTCTCTCCATCGGCTTCACCTCGATGAGACTTCTGTCATTGACCATCCCTAAGGCAATCTCTCGCACTCGGCTAGTGATAATTACAGCACCATGTGGTGTTCTCGGGACATACTCAATCAGCGGCTTCCGTGAGCTATCAGCCAAATCATTCTCTGACTGTGAATTCGCTTTCTTTGGCGCGATTTGAAAAACATCGTCGCTATCAGCATTATCAAGAACTAGTAGCCACTTCTCATCTCCCTTGGCTTGTCGGAGCCAATTTTCGATCAGTTTGAATGTATTACTTCCAGGATCATTGCGACCCGGAATTCTCACAAATTCCGCAATCTCGCGGAAGCTTTGCTCAAATCGGGCTGCGTTACTCGCGTGAACCCAAAATACCCATGTAACAGGTGTTTGGGAATAAACCTGATAACAATATTCGATGGCGAGTTGCGATTTCCTTTTCGTTAGATCTTAGTCGGAAATCACATACTCGCCTTTCTACTTTGACTTACCCGACACCCCCGAGACCTATTAATGCTATTCGTGATCCTGGCAGCGATGTCCTTTCGGAGATCTGTCGAAGTAGGTTGACACGATTAACAAAGTCTGGATCGCGCGGGAAAGGGATATTGATGGAAGGGTTTGGTGGGGTTTCTACTCGCACTATAGAAAGAAAGCGATGGTACTTGTTAATTTGTCAAACTTGGATTCCTGCCCGACTTGTGACAATACCTGGCGGTAGATTAAATTGTGCGTTGACCGAGCCACTATTTTCTCCTATTTGGAAGCCATAGTTGCTGCCATGAAACGATGCAGACGACATAGCTAGTGTCTGAACAACCTGAGAGGACAGATCTCCGGCAGATGTCGGCGACGATGCTCTGTGGAAGAAGAAGTAAGCGAGTTGTTGATGTTGACACCCAACGGCTGCCTGAGGTTTCGGGATATAACATTAGAAACATCAGGTTAATTGCAGCACAGAATCAGACTAAACGGTTTAATTTGATTGGCAGGTAAGTATTTCTAACGATTGGGATTCAGTCACATGCTGATGGAGAAGATTAGGAATAATTTCTCCATCGAAATCTCTTCCAAGAGATTTGGAGTTGCCATTTTCATCGAACAACTGACAAATATATACTAGATGTAAGGTCCGTCGCCACATGTGCTAGCAGATTTCCACTGGAATGCAGTACTGGGACTATAAATTGACCTCTTTGAATCGAAAAGCCATCGCCACAGACGTCTCGGACCCCTTTGAACCAAATATGAGTACTATCTGTTTTGTGTTGAGATTTTTGTGCAGACTCTGCTCGAGCCAGCCAAGACGCCTAGCATCATTTTCCGAACTCCAAGACCGGGCTGATCTTGGAGATCAAGTCGAAGCCTGAACCCCTTTGTAATTTGCATTTGCCAAGATCATAACATCCTAGACATATCAACTATTAGCCTACAGGTTAATGAGTCTGGACTCGAAGTGCCTTCCAATAGACAGGCTAATACACAGTGCACTGAAAATGTCACTGGCACGTATTGTCCAGGAACATCGCAAGAACGATAGCACTACACTGACTAATAAACTATTGTACTTGGTATTGTCTACTGTGAATCATACTTCAATCTAATACAGTGCTCAGACATATGACCATTTCAATACAAATTCGACGGCGTGAAGAATGTGGGTGACGATATGATGTCATTGGCCGATATTTTTCTTTTTATTCTACGAGGAATGCGAAAAGATAATTTCCCGAATGACTGCATGAACAATTCACACCTGCCACACTGATCTACTGTATCCATTAGCGCCGAATCAATCGCCAATATCCATTGCATGAACTCTGGATGGACTGTGATCCTTTGGTCGATGTTTGGGATTGAGCAGTACAATTGACCTATCGCAACGAGCGACGCCAGGGGATACACATGCCTTTTTGTTTTGTTTTTTTTTTTTTTTT
>Ga0209673_1000307_pt1 | contig 90708 bp, 91 predicted proteins | sample AraplaCol_mMS_r2_2_FD_184274 | JGI IMG/M metagenome (GOLD analysis project Ga0209673, IMG submission 184274) | Arabidopsis root microbial communities from North Carolina, USA - plate scrape MF_Col_mMS_r2 (SPAdes) (version 3) | ecosystem: Host-associated > Plants > Roots > Endosphere | place...
AAAAAAAAAAAAAAAAAAAAAAAAAAAAAAAAAAAAAAAAAAAAAAAAAAAAAAAAAAAAAAAAAAAAAAATGAAAAAAAAAAAAAAGAATGAAAAAACCCGACTGGGCCAGGCAACAGAATTCGCTGGGCAAACTACACGCTGACTAAGAACCCTGTCGATCAAACAAGCACAGAAAGGCTTGGCCCTCCAAGACTTTTGAAACATGTCTTACTCGTTTAGACCGAGTGGAACAAGAAATAAGATGAAGGGTTTTCTGTAACTATGTACACTTTACCTACAGCTGCGTGAAGTAGGACTAGGATTGCACTGCCTCACTGAAGAGAGACTAGTGTAGAGTTTAGCCGGGATGATTGGATGGCTCATCTGATGGTCGTATCACGCAAGACTAGCGTGGACTAGTGAGCAAACAGTATAGTGGATTATCATTTAGTGTCCAGTACTAGTATACAAAAACAGGATAGAAGGAATAATTAAGTGGAAATAATCGAGTCCGCGGACCCCGATATGCTGAATCGCTTAAATTGCTGAAATATGAAACATGACAACCCAATCTTAACTCTAAGCTTATATTCATGTGGCAGTCCCTGCGTATACATAGTTCACTCTGTACACAATGATGCAGTAGTATGCTGGGTTAAGCAGAAACTGCCGCAGCACTCGCACTGGCACTACTACCAGCTGCAGCCGCACTAGCATCTTCTGTTCGTTTCCTCTTCTCAACCAATGTAATACAAGTCATCACGACGAGTAAATGGAATCGTTCATCCACGGGTGTATTGATCGTGAGCACGTGATCACTACTTTTAAACCCGCAGTGACTATCAAAGACTGCAACGACCGTCCCCGCTCGATCATGCACCAATTCCAAACTGCCCCCGCGACGGAGTGATTTCTTATGGGTGGAATGCCAGGTAAATGACTCGGGTCGACCATTGAAGTGGGTGGTGAATCTGTATCGAGAGGAGCGCCATCCGTCACGGTGGAGAGAGTCCCACCGCACGGATCTGTGTTCGAGTTGAGGCTCGCTGAGGCCGATCTCGACGTCCGAGGAGAAATGTTTGTAGCGGGAGAGGGCGAGGATGGGGCCTTCTTTGGTGTTGGCGTGGAAGGTTAGGTCTGGTTTTCCCGGTTTAAGTTGAGAGTTTTCGACGAAGAGTGATTGGGGGCCGGTGATTTCATAGTTTCGTTTCCAGAATGTTGTGGTTATTTTGTAGTGTGGTGGTAGAGACATGTTGTGCATTGTTCAAGTGTAATTCAGTAATAGAAGTGGAAGTAGTTGTAATTATATCCTGGTGTAGAGTTTGAATGATGATTCTGATGATGCACTGGGCGATAAATCCTTTAAATAATCCTCGTTTACTTGAATATCTGACGTCCATCTAAATTAATCTCACGAACAAGGCTGAGCATGTCTAGTTGTACATAGTAAATGTATACAGGAATGCCCAATGAAACAGCCCCACGAGATCATCCACGCTAAATTAAATCGGTATTCATGCGCCGCTGCACAGCACTGCATCTCATCATCATCATTGAATAGGACTGAATTGAATTAGTCTATGAGTTATCTTCTTCAGTTGGCGATGCAGTACAGTGGCGCATTATACATTGTTTGTAGATCATCTCGAAAGAGGATGTATACAGCGCCGGAGGTCGCAGCACTGTAAAGTGTGGCTGTACTACACCACAACGCTAAGTGACGGTAAATCGAACGCCCAAAACGGCAACACTCGACGCCGGTTTAAGCGTTCATTTTACCAAGTTCTTAGTCATACATTCCATCACGTGATCGATATCGAACAATGCTCCCGGATTGCTCCCGGAGCCCTCCTGAGCTCTCCTTGAGTGCTGTGCTCCCTGAGTGCTGTGCTCCCTGAGTGCTTCCTGAGTGCTCATGACTACCCAGGGATCAGCTCCACCCTACTCAGGGTGCTCTGGGTAGATGATCAGGCACGTCACCAGCGTCTCTATTCTCTGTCGTCCGATTGTAACCGCTTGGATAAATGTTGAAATAATCTCCCAAGTTATTTTGGGGCTAGTCAATGTTTTGACAATACATAAATAGCCCATGCTCCATCCTGCTCGTAACCTTTTTTTTTATAAGACACTCATGATTCCTCTCTTTCAGCTTAATATCGCTCTGCCTTTGGTTTGATAGCTCGCTTCTCTCCTCTTGTTCTGTTTGATTATATGATATTAATCCTCTTCGGTTCTTTCCGTCTGCCGACCAGGTATCTAATTTTTTACACTATTTCTACAATAACTTCCGATACCTGCTTTTTTCTCTCTTACCGGTTTCCCGATTTATTTCTTACGCTATTCCGGATATATTTGTGACGGGGTTTCCTGGCAATGAAATGAGATCTGGGGGGTGAAGTTGCATATTTTGTAATTGTACTAGGCTAGGGGGGTTATATACAGACGAACAGACACGTGCACATACGGTCACGTGTCACTAGCCTTACAGATCTGGCTGTGTACGGCGCATGTAAACTGTCCAGTTGGCAGTTCTGGGATCTCAGTTATGAACTTTTTACAACTGCTTTACATTGATTTGAGCTGTTAATCATTATTATTGTTATTCAACAGTCAAATTTTGAGACTAATTTTCATCTGTTTGATAATATCGCCCGTTTCTTATTGAAAAACGGGTTGACAACTGTCTTAATCCGTAGCGAAACAACACCAAGTCAAAAACCGTTCCCCAACTGTCGCTTCTATACCCTCTATCCCTGCTAGGTGGGTGGGAGACAATAGGACTGAAATTCGGTGCAGCTACCTAGTGTAACGGGATAGAATGCTCGAGGCAGTATGGTCGGTACGTGCAGGTCGAATGGGGCAGAAGGATGAGGGTAAACAATACCCCAACTAGGGCTATCTTCTAGCATTCTCCCGAATAGACTGGAACTCGTGTAATTGTCTCTGGCTGATGCTAAAGATGCTATCTAAACGAATATATATAAGCTCCCTTCCAAATTAGGCCAATTCCCTTACATAATCCTCCTACTGGCGGGCAGGCCGATACTCCCCACTACACTAGGTACTGCACATGATTGCAATGTATATTTCTGAGCTGATATTATATCTTATCAGATTGTATTTCCAATATTCAATCGATACCAAAGTAAATTACCAAAAATACACCAACTGACTAATCATATTTAACGTAATTCCCGGCCGAGCGGTTAACCCGGTCGAGCGGTTAACACCATCCAAAGTCGCGTCTTCCTACCATCTCTTCCCATTCAACCACCTACTATGCCACCAATTCACACTGAATCTTCGCCGAAATCTACTAATCAAGAGGGCAAGATTCTATTGGCCCTTAACGATATCAAAACTAGCCGAATAAAATCTATTCACGCAGCTGCTAAGCTATACAGAATCCCCTACACTACAGTATATACGCGTTCTCATGGCCGGGTTTCATACGCTGATATACGCCCAAATAGTTATAAATTGATCCAATTAGAAGAGTATTCGTTTGCGGAATAGATAATCTCTATAGATACGTGTGGAGCAGTGTCTAGACCGGCTACTGTACCAAAAATGGCTAATATTCTACTGGCTGTGTGCGGTAGCTATTCTGTATCTACTGTTGGCAAAATTGGCCGTCGTTCTATATTAAATACTGCGATAAACTTTAATCTCTGTTTTCTCGAAAATACGATTATCAGTTTATTCTAAACAAAGATCTCTGATCGATTCGGCAGTGATTTGCAACTGTACAAAAGATTATTGACGAGAATAGTATACAATCGGAGAATATCTACAACTTTGATAAAACGAATTTTGTAATAGATCTTATATCTTCGCAGAAAATAGTTATCTGTGCTGAATACTACGGTCGGAGATCTCTTTTCCAGCCAGAAAATCGCGAATGGATTACTGTGATCGAATTAATCTGTACAGATAGCTATTTATTATCTCTGTATATAATTTTCAAGAATAAGATTGCTATAACTGATTGGTTTGATAAACTATCAAAAGACTGGCGATTTGGAATTTCAGATAATAGCTAGACTACCGATAAAATTGGTCTACACTGGCTAGAAAAATATTTTATTCTATATAAGAATTCGCGTGTACAAGATCGGTTTCGGCTAGACCTGGGTACCCGCTCATAAGCAGATTTGATGAGCGGCTTATGATGAGCCGGTCTTTAAAAAAACCGCTCATAAACATACTCATACCCAGATCTATTCACGATTTTCTGGCTGTAGAATAGATCGCCGACCGTAGTATTCAGCACAGATAACTATCTTCTGCGCTGAAATAAAATCTATTGAAAATTCTGTTTTATCAAAATTGTAGATATTCTCTGGTTGAATACTATTTTTCTTGAATTATACGTTGAAGATTTGTAAAGCAGTTCTGTAACAATTTGGATCTTTATTTAATATATATTGATAATTATATTGTTTTGACAAACAAATTCGAAATTTATCATACCGTTGAATAAAAACTGAAAACCAATTTTTGTTTACAGTAACTGGAGAATTGTTACTATGTTCAGCTAATAAAATATTGATCATATCTCGTACAGTAGCTGACCTAGATACTGCTCTATATTTATCCATAGAGATAATCTATTCAGTAAACGAATCCTTTTCGAGTTGGATCAGTTTATACCCAGATAGACATTTTTCAACGTATAAAATTCTGTCTTCGGTGCACGCGTATAGTGTAGTAAGTGGTATTTCATATAGTTTCGCTGCTGCTCGTAGAGATTTGACGCGGCTATTTTTTAATATCAGAAAGGGCCAATAAGACCTTGCCTTCTTGATTAGTCGATTTCTCCTGAGATCCAGAGCGAATTGGTGGCACGGTTGGTAGTGGGTCTGATTACAAGAATGGCGCCAAGCCTCATTTGCTCCATGAAGAATGTCACTGACTCATGACGACCACCGAATTATTCCACCGAATGAACATCGAGGCAACCCAATCTTACGCACACTCACTGTACAGTACGGATTCCTTGATCATCAGTCATCAACGGAAGCAGCCAACGAATGCAGTATAATGCCCGAAAACCAATCGGACAGTCGTATTGGAGATGAACAAGAATCTAGAGGCAAAAGGCCGTCACGCAAGATTTCTCGCCTAACTTCCCAGCAGGCCCAACGCAAAAGAGATTTGGATCGATCTTCACAACAAGCCTATCGTCAGCGGGTCAAGTCGCGAATTGAGAACCTCGAAGAGGAGCTAGATCGCATGAAAGCGGATAGTGGCAGCAGCCAAGAGACTTTGCTCCGCAAAATCCAGACCCTTCATGACGAAAATCATGACTTGAAGACGAGATTGGCGAGTATTTACCAATTAGCCAACATTGCCAATCCTATTGCCACGCCAAATCGTCAAAGACCCATATCTCGAAGCTCCGCGCCTGTTGCAACAGCTTCCATTCAGCCCGAAATCCACAATGATCACCCAGCAGGCAACCAGGTCCCTAGCGAAGGGCTGATTGCTGAACGGGATGGACCAGCAAGCCCAGAGCATTACGTGCAATCGCCCCATAGCATTCCTTCTGTAGCTGCACAAAACGTTATCGGTTCAACTATCGATACAACTTATTCACAGAATGATGACGCCATAATCCCTTCTCCACGGTCTGACGCCCTATCCACAAGTTTAAGGCAACGTGTGCCACAGCCATGTTTGTCGCATAGCGAGAATACGCCGGGCGATGGTAAATTCAATCTATTATCCAATTTTTGTCCAAAATAACTTATCTTGAGATGCAGATCATCATACAAAACTCCGGGAAAGCCTTGCTGAAGTCGGCTTGCCACAGATGACGGTAAATCAAGGGGCCTTCGACCCCTCTACTAGTCCCGAGAGCATAAAAAGTATTGAAAGCACAATGCCCAGGCATATCCCTGGTATCTATCCAATCGAAAAGATTATTCTAGACTTTATCAACTCTCGGCGTGCATTAGCAGCTAGAGGTCTGCCGACCGAAGCCGTTCTGGGACCTGATCAACCACAGGTTCAGGGATTTGTACAACCTGAAAACGTTAGAGGTGTACATCCTCTGTGTCAAATTTTAACGGAAATACTCTTGACATTCAGAGATGTTGCTCTCCCCGAAAAGCTTGCATTTATGTTTGTGATGTTTCGCAATACGAGAGTTAGTACTATCAAAACAAGTCCATATTTTCTCTAGCTGACCGATAATAGTGGCAATTGTCGGGTTCAAGGACAGACTATCATCTAATGCCTGAATGGCTGCGACCGACAGCTATTCAGATTACAATCCCCCATTCCGCGTGGATTGATAATTTACCATGGTGAGTAGTCATGATTGGCAATCATATACCGCAGACGAACTTGAATTTATACAACATCCGAGTACTTTGACAAGTGCCTGACAATAAAACAGGCCGCAAATGCGGGATAAAATGATCGAAAACACACAGGAATACCCTTACTCAACATTTTCATCGCTCTACTCCCCGAATGTGACTGTGAGCTGGCCTCATGACCCAATGGACGCCGTGGTAGAGACGCCACATGGTACAGTTCTCAATCCCATATTCGAAAAACACATTCGAAAATTGGAGAATTGGCAAGTTTATGGTCCGTTTGTTGATCATTTACCAGGACTAGCAGCCACGGCACATCGATAATTAACGATCTCCTAGTATGAGTGGCAGTAGTGTTCACAACTCTGTCGGAGTTATATCCCTGAATATAGGTACTGGCTATAAAGATTCACTAGCTGCTAGCACCGCACATCGAAAACTACTAATAAAATGGCGGACTGGAAAACTTTCGGTATTGGCTACCAAAAAGTAGTCCCGGTGCCATCTTCCGAGGTCAATGTACTATGAATAAAGCAATGGCAATCCCATCAATTGAAGCGAGAAATTGCCTGAGACTACAGTACATGTAACAAGAGCCGCTTACTATATTATGCTCGGATTACGAAAATGGCTATTCATTAATGAGGTGTGCTGCTTGATTGTCTAGATACTTCATGGTAGTTCTCTCGAGGTCCACGCATGAGCGAATGCTAGCATCGATAACAGGAATACTCCTTAGACCAAACTGAAAGAAGCCAGCCATACAATGATAATGTTATTAGGATGGCATGGTTATCGTAATGCGACAGACCTCGCAAATTCCGACTCTTTAAAGTTCAATGCGTCCGTTGTGCAGGCCAAAGGTTACAGGGATGTCAGTACCTGTATTATAAGAAGATCCGCTTCCCAGGAGGTATGCTGTCGCGGGGGCTAAACCCTCAGGCTGACCTATACGCTTCAAGGGTGGTGTCTTCCTGAACACATCCTGGATATTGGCGAACTGCGCTGACATTTTTGTGGTAATGAACCCAGGTGAAATGGTGTTAACTCTCACGTTAAACGGGGCCATTTCCACAGCGAGTGTCTTCCCCAATAGTTTGATTGCACCCTTTGATGCGCCATAGATTGACATATTCTGGGAAGGAATCACGCAGTGGGCAGCAATAGATGCGATCATAACGATTGAGCCACCATTCCCCTATTGAATCATTTGCTTTGAAGCCAATTGAGCGGCAAAGAATTATCCAAGAACCTAAAGCGCGTTAGTTTGTCTAGGGTCATGAGTGGCTATGTTTGAAGGGCCCCAGGCTTACATCAATTTCAAGGATACGACGAGACTCATCCCATTCGTGTTCTAGAAAAAGGCTTGTCAAGAGCCACACCGGCGCATATAATACTCTTGGCCGAACACTGGTGAGCTTTTTATATAGCTGGAATTAAACTATAGAAAATTTCGAGGCTTACCAATTATCAATCCGACCAAAAGTATTGGTCACCCCGGCAGTTGCATTCTCGAGACTGACTTGAGAAGTCACGTCGGTGCTTTTGATATTAGATCAGTTCCAAAGAGCATTATCTGATAACCCATGAGGTAATTTACCGATGGAATGTAAAATTGGAACCATAAAGCCTTTCCAACTGCTGAACGCTTACTTCGGGTTCCACGACGTCTAATATCGCAACATGACTACCAAGTGCTGCCGTGGTCTTCGCTAGCTCTAGTCCAATTCCTCTTGAGCCCCTTGGTTCAAAAAAAATTAGTGTGGCATTATAGTCAATTAAAAATGATAAAGTACCGGTCACCAGTGTAACCTTTTCATCTACAGTGAGTTTTGATAATCACATCTTGTCGGCTGAAGACTGGGGTTTTGTTAAACCGGGCCTGAGTGGTTTCGAGGGAACGTTTAAGCATCATGGCTGTAAAGATTGGTAGGCTAGAATGGGTGCCACCGATTCTGGTAGTTGATAGGGCATTCTGCCAAAGGGAGCTTTTGAAGCTATTGCTAATAATTGTACTCATTCTCAACTCAGAATAAGATTGTTATTTAGTCAGAAACTTTACTTCAGTCATAGTAGAATGGGTTTATTATAAGGGCAAGTGAAACGATCCTAGTGCAGAACATAAATAAAGCAATCATGGGAATGAAAGATGCTTAGATTTCCCCGGAATTTGCGTTGCTGGTAAAGCTAGCTGGCGGGTTTACAATCCCGGAAACTAAACTCAGATAAACCGAGCTTAGTTTAGATTGAAGATATTTTTGCGGGGTATTCAACATGCCTTGACTAGTTTCAATGGAATTATTCAAGAAAATTTGTCATCTGGCATTTGAAAGCTCATTTCAATCAATTAATGATAACTAAAAATGATAATTAAAAATGGAACATTGGGGTTCGCAGTGAGGAATCTAAGACAATAAAGATGAACGTTTCACGATGGACTGGCATGCTGCTGCTCAAATAGTGTGATTTATCCCGACACCATCAAGCGGACTTGATAATCGAATTTATCTTTACCAGGATAGAATAGCTTTCTATAGAACAAAGTCTACATATTAAAATGACCAGAAGTAGCATATGAGGCAGGAAGTGAATGATTGGAGAGGTGTTTTTAACTGCGGGATAAGAAATAGTCTAGCAGTAAAATGATCTGGCACCGCAAAGCTCCATAGTTCGATTAAAGAAGGCATTCTTTAAGCCTTGTTAATAGTTCCTTGAAGGATCCCGGGAAGGTATTTGGACTGTATACCGCCAGAAGACGACATGACAGCAGCGAGAGACAGCACCACTGCAGCAATTGTCCATTTACTTGTAGTCCGAACATATCGGGTGAAGGCATTGAAGATCCAGAAAACCGAGCCAGGCGTCTTTTTGAACACCCCAGACTGGCTCTTTCGTGTTTCTCTCCAGAAACTGGATGCGTAGCCGGGCCAAGAAGCTGAGTTACGCCCATGCGTATTGAGGTACCAATTCGAGCAGCCCGCCTCGAACACAGTTCCTTTAAGTTCACGTTGCAGAGAGTTTACCCATTGGTTTTCGGCTGTTGCTTTAACTTCCAGAGAGGAGATGCGACCATCGATGATAGGCGCAATAAGTGTGCGGGCTAAATATTCCACTTCGACCTCGGAAGCAAATAGGACTGAGTTGTGAGCAGGGAAAGTATTAGGACCAAATCTAAAAACAAGTAACCAATTAGATTTATGAGATCAGACAATCATTAGACGAAGCTCGGAACTCACAGAATGCCCATATTGGGGAAGTTGTGCACATAAGTACCCATATAGGCCTGCGCTCCGCGAGACTCTTTCCACTGCTGTGACAAGCTTCTGCCATCTTTCCCATAAATCTCCATAGGAACTATGAACTGTTGAACATCGAATCCAGTTGCAAGCACAACTGCATCGAATTCAGTTCGCACACCATCCAGACTCACGATGCCCGTCTCGTCAAAGTGGTTGATCCCCACAGAAGCTAGCTCAACGTTGCTGCGATGAAGACTTTCCAAATAGTTTGGGTCGAAGATGCGTCTCTTACAACCTGTGCAGGAGAACAAAATCAGAAAAATACCACAATATACTATTATGATGGAAAACGAAAGAGTATAAAGAGGACAGGAATGATAGGAGCGGGGATGGACGGGGGTACAACTTGAAAGCAATTGAAACATACCCAATGGAAAGTCAGGGATGAGTTCCTTATGATATTTCTTTGGCGCAGTCTCACGAATGTATCTCCGAGCTCCATTCTCAGCCTTGACACGTAGTTTTTCTGCTGCGGCACCAGGTATATAGGTAGCAACAAGTGAATCACTTGTAATAAAGAGACGTAGTCGGAGATACCGTTCCCACAGGGGAACATTCCTGAAGCACCACTTTTCGAAGGCCGTAAATGCACGATTAGGCCGTTCATGATACCATTGCGCACTTCGAGCATACTGCTTCACAAGTCCCGCTTTCTTTGCGATTGCAGGAACAACCTGGGCCGCACTGCAGCCATTTCCGATGACTGCTAGACGCTTGCCACTATAGACAAATTGGGGATCCCATCTGGCAGTGTGAATAATGTCGCCTTGGAATTTCTCCATGCCGGGGAACCGTATATCTCTAGGTTTAGAGATTCCGCCTACTGCTGAGATAAAAATGGTAGCAGTTCTGATGTACTCGATATTGGTTCTTATGTCGAGAAGTCGAACTTCCCAAAATCCCTCGTCTTTCCATGATGCAGAAATACATTCAACGCCAAATTGCATATGTTCCCGGAGTTGGAATTTGTCCACAGTGTCTTCCATATCTATAAATTATAACGCGTTAATCTCTTCGTTGGCAATAGGGAATTATCATTGAAGACGCACATTCCAATATTTCGGGTCCTTCACAAAGTTCTTTGGACCAGTTCGGATTCTGGTTAAAGGAGAATGAATAGAGAATCGTGGGTACGTCGCATCCCCTAGAGTTCGGTTAAGACTGTGAATCTCCCTCTGGTTGGTTAACATACACTCCGGGGTATGTGTTCTGACGCCATGTACCACCAGGCCCATCAAGTTTATCGTAGAACTAATTTCTCAGTCTGTGTTAGCAAACGCTATGTACTTGTTAATGCCTACTCCAAAAGCTCACCGTAAAATCTCGGAAGCCCAACCGATGCTTTAGAGTATGAGCCAAGGCGATGCCAGATGGACCGGCGCCGATAACAATCACTTCAGGGCTCTGCATTGTGAAAGGAGCTTGATAGGGCTAATATGAAGAGGATTGCGTTTGCATGGACATGTATCCTTTTAAAGCAGACTGCGGACTCATGGAAGAAGAGTACCCCACAGGCTTAGCGAGTGGAGATGGAGAAATTGCATTTCGTCTTTTTAGAGCCGAGCAAACCGTAGGATATTTGCAGCGTGATGATTATCCTGAAATGCACAACTGGGACGCAGGGTGGTACAGTCGAGGTAGGATTTGATCATTCGGGATTTGTGTATTTGGAAACCCGTGGAAATAGAAGACCGAGCAGGCATTCACCGATCATTTCCGTCCTAGGTGCATGATGGGCGAATTTTGTACACTAGACAATCTTCACACAAGAAACCCGAATATCTTTTTCTCCCCCCCTTTTATCCCTGCAAGAGTCCACGGGCCATTACATCAAGGAAAAAAGTCCTCTTCCGAATAGATGAAGCTTGACCCTCAACATAATAGAATTCTAGCTTGTAACCGTAAACTGGTACTGCCCCTTGCTCGGGAAAAGGAAAGTAGCTGTAAAGGTTACATTGAACCAGAGTCGAGAAGGCTATCAAAAAGATTTTATATTCTATAATGCAGAATATGTGAGCCTCCTTCAATAAATTCACGGACATCAGTTGAGAATACGAATTCATTTCATTGCCCATTTCATTGCCCATTTCATTGCCTATGGAATGCTCTTAAAGACTTAATCCCCAGTTAGCCTAGTTAGGTCGAATTATAACCCCAGCTATATTCTGCCACGAGCTAAAAATTTGTCTGGGACGTCGACATATCTGGAACGCAGGAACTCAGCAACATTTTTACCCAAAACATCATAAGTTGAGCTGGAGGCCACACCCCGGTCGAGATGATCTTTGAGAAGAAAATGGACGGCTATAACAAAAAAAGACGGGATTAGTTAAGACTATCTCAATTGAAATCGACCGGCCAGTATCTTGAAAAACTGAAAGGAGTGCATGAGAAAAGACATGGCAAGAAGCTTGCTTGTGTCAATGGTGAATGTATACTTACCCCGAATGTTCTTTAGCTCGAAGCGGAAGATTGGATTCCCAACATCATCTTCCCCGAGCAGCTTTCTTATCTTGTTAATGCTCAACAAAGTTCGTAGCCAGTCCCACTCGTCAGCGTGGCGGACAAAAAATCCAACATTTGCGTCTGAACCTTTATCGCCAGACCTGGCATGCACAATGTACCCAAGAGGACAACGAGTTGTAGGGCCGAATATAGATAGATCATAAGGAGCAACTGTCTCGTATGATGATTGCTCGAGTTTGAAAGGCGTAGTATCAGTCGGTGATTCAATCGTGAAGGTTTGATTCTTGAATGGAAGGTGACTGATATGCTTGAGACGGTCCTGGGGGAAGATGGAGACGAAGTACTCATAATAAGGCTTTCCCACTCCTTGTCGAGTATCCACAGCAAATGTTGCCCCGGGGTAGCTTTGCATGATTGTATCCGTGCATGGACGAAGGAATTTCGCAACTCTGAGAGATTCTTCGTCGCGTGCCTGAGCAAAGATACGCACATCCACAGTAGCCGCATCTTGACTTGAAGGGTCGGAACCGGATGTGCCAGTTGTTCGAAATTCAAGCTTATGATATTTCGATACGTCAAGCAGATTTCGTACCTGCTTTTCAAGCAGCTGGGCCTTTTCAGCTATATCCAACCCACAAAGAAAATAGTGGACTTCAGCTTGAAATCCGCCCAGGGCGGTGATTCCGATTTTAGTTGTCGGAGGCGGTTTCTTATACTTGATATTGGAAACATGACTGTAATACATTTTGGGTTAGCCAGGAAACTTAATACTTGAAAATGTTCACAGATCTAGGCTCACTTACACCCGATTGAAGCCAACTTCCTTAATTTTAATCTCGTCGAGTATGGCAACGACGTCGGGGTTATAATAAAGAGGGCCTTGAATCTCATAGAGAAGTTGTGCTTTGCAGGTCTCCTCTGTAACCATCCCATCCTTGCCTACCTGCAATGTGACAGTAAATTCTCCATCAGAAGCCATTTCGATAATTGGGAAGCCAATATCGATACTTGGACCGGGCAAAGATTTAAAGCCAGAGAAATTTCCTCCGGTGACATATGTAGAGCACTCAATGAAGTGGCCGGCAACAAAGGCATGAGCAAGATGAGAATAATCTTCACGGCTCCATTGAAAATGATGGGCAGCACATGCAATCGTGGGCGAGGCATCGGTTACTCTGCCGCAGAGAACAATGTCGGCTCCATGATTGAATGCCTCCACAATACCCCACGCTCCTAAATAGCATTGTGCATAAATAGGAGTAAACTCCCAATCAGAAAGCTTTTGTCCTATAGAACCTCAGTTAGAACAATCAAGACTCCATTATAAGAGCAAGGGCCATCTTTGGAGGTATACCGGTGGTGAGATTAGTAAACTCCTCCCCAGACTGAATTGCTTGTTGAAGCAAGTCGGAAACTTCATCGCCTTCGACCCAAGCGACCTTGAGACTGAGCTTCCTATGATTGATCTTCGAGGCCAGGATATCATGCAGTCTTTTCGTGTCACTAGCACCGGCATTGACAGCGACCTTGATTTTCCGTGCAGCGAGATTTTCCAACGCTGGTTCAATGGCTTCCAAGAATGATTGCTCATACTCCGAGGTTTGTGCGGCACTGTTCACTTTAGCACCGCCACGAGTGGTCATGTTATACTCAGACATCCAGTCACCAACAATGAACTTCACATTTTCGGTTCGGGCCAACTCTGCAAGCCCATTACGTCGATCGGTGACGGATCCTGAGGCAGACGCTATGCGCAAGGTGCCAGCATTTACAGTACTCATGGTTGAATAAAAAAGAGCGGCCAATATTGAATATTTGAAGTTATAATGAATATATACAGCTCACGAGAGTCCTCAGTACATCAATTTAAATAGATAGATCTATAGCCGTGTTAAACCCTTCCCGAGGAACCAAATACGTGACATTATAAACGCCGCCAACTTACCGAGTGTAGAACCGAGGGAATTGAATAAAATGCCATTTAGTTCCATCAATAATGCGGAGAAGGGAGCCCCGCGGAGAGGCTTTGACTGCAATAGTTGTGGCATCCGCTCAGCAGGACAGAAGTGTGTGTGTGACATGTCCATGATTCAGGGTCTTGACTCAGGGTCTTGACTCAGGGTCTTGACGCAGGTTTCCGGTCAGCAATCGGAGTTCGGAGTGGAGCATAAGCCACATCTGAAAATCTTGGCAGAAAGACTGGAGCCATTGCCAACCAACAATCAACTGATGTCAACTTCCGATTTCTTTTTTTGCTTTTTTTCTCTCTTTTCTTCCGATATGCCCTCTAAAATATGCAAGAATAGGAAGTGCTGCTGTTGTTTCAAGGTTAGGCAAGGGTCTGGGTATATAATCTTGTATACAGTTAAACAGAACCTCGCAGCTATGTCTTGAAATGATATTCATGCAATGTAGCGAATATCAAGACTATACAAATGGCGACTCAATCAACAGGTCCTTCTTTAGCCAGAAACATCCTGCAATATTGATCCCTATGAGAAGTATCTACTGTTGAATACTTTTTTTTCTCTTAATTTTCTGTTAAACCATTATTTGCACGAGTTATTTTGTATTGAATACTCAAATACGGGATTATGCATATTTTTGCGCTGTATCAAAATCTTCGAAATCGGTACTTCTACCAAGCTCTGCTTGATCGCGGAGTATATTTAGCATGTTTTATAATTCGTTGCGAATAATGCCATTACATCAGACCCAAGCACTACTCTCAAAGGTATCATGGTATTGCCGGCAAGCGGCCCCGTTCGATGGACGATATCCAGAATTCTCTCCACTGCAAGCGACGGGTTCCCGGGCTGCATGCCATTTGTCCACCCAAGTCTTGAATCCATTGCACTAAGAATGCTCTCATATTCCAGGACAGATCCAGGGAGGCGGTTCATGATTCTCTTCTTTGGATCGAGAATATTAGTCCGGAATTGACCCAGGACAGCAACATGTATATCGATTCCAAATTGTGCGACCTCTTTTTGCAGACTTCCGCCGCACCTAATTAAGAAGGAGAAGGAGTGAATAATCTAGATGAAGAAGTATCAAGGGTAGAGTGTTAGGGCGATATTACCCTCAAGTGCAAATTTCGAGGCCGCTATAAGGACCACCGGCCGCAACGCCCATTCATCCGGCGATGCTTCCCATAAAGATAATGCTTCCTTTGCGACGAGAGCGCATGTGTGGAAGCAAAAGTCTTGTAAGCACTGGGGGACCGAAGAAATTTGTACGGAATTAGTCTATAATCTGTGATTGACTAAGTACCAGAAATCTGTGAGTGGACTATGTACACCATAAGAGAAGAATGTTCTTTTCGATAGACCGGGCATGAATAAATACCTTAGGTCTTGCCACACACCAGAAACGACATATCCAGCATTATTAACCAGGACATCAAAATAACCATATATTGAGATTGCTTGATCGATTGCCTTTTCCAAGTCCTCTGCAGTCGATGTAATATCTAAAGTTAACAAGCGAACATCCCTGGGGTCGATATTCTCGTTTAAGGAGCTAATATTGCGAGCTGTAGCAATCACTTTGGCTCCTCGTGCTGTTATTGCATGAATTAATTTCTTGCCAAAGCCAGAACTACATCCAGTGACAAAAACCAGACTTTGAAAGGGCGGCCCTTATCAGTCATTTTATTTCTTAAAAAGGGCAATTGAAATGCGAGCATATTTTTTTGGCTGGGAAAATAGACGTGTATGAAATGGAATGGGCTTTCAGGATGACAAGAAAGACGGCTTGTCGAACTCCAATCCTTGGATGTTATTTTCATTTATGGATTTTTATCCCTAGTTTGAGGGATCAATAACCTAGAAGGGGTTGCTAGTTAAAGTACTATTCTCCGCGCTTTATTGAAGAACCCCATCTTTCCCCTCAATTTCCGGAAGAGCATGGCCCACAACGATGACCTCCTGGCCAACCATGTAGGCCATTGGAAGTTGCATGAAGAGCTGACAATCATCGCCGAGAGCGCTCTTGTACTCTTCACTGCTTGAGAACTTCAGCCAATCGTCCCAGCTTCTTACCCAAAGCTGCGCACAAGCATCATACTCCAAGACACCCTCGCCCAAGCTTCGTGCACGCTCCATCATCTCGGGGGTTTGATGATGCTACAATCCACATGTCAGACCATGCAATGTATGCGGTAAAAGATACACGCCATGAAAGATTAAAAGTGGCTTACCTGCACATAGCGGATTATATTTTCCTTGCAAGCCTGAGTTGCCAAGACTAGATCGCAGTGGACTGTCTGCCAGTGGATAAAAAATTGCTCATGAGTGATCTCAGGCTTTTTGCGGAAGAACACGGAAACTTTGATGGCATTCTGAAAGTTGGCAGGCTCGGAATAGCTAAACCGAGGAAATTTGAACTCGTGGTCAATTAATGGGGCCATTGCGGAATTGATAGTTCCAGGAAGATGAAATGGCAATGTTAAACTTCAAACGTACGTAGAGCTAATTTATGACTTTTGGTGATATTCTCGTAAGCAACGAGCCTGACGCAGTTTCTTTACGTCATGGCACCGTTTGGTTTCTGCAATGCGATTAGGACGAAGTACATAATTCTGGCCTGATAATTATGCAATTTAGTAAGGCTGATATCTGTGCGGAGTCCCCAGAATCATTGGTAAATATGTATAGAGTTTGAATTAATCCCACTAAGTGAGAAGTATAATCAGCTTGCCCATGATGGCCGCTCCCACACCGCAACTTGTATCCGCGATGATTCCGGCATATTCCTGCCCAACGGGAACGAAAATGCAAATTCTGAGTCTCGGCACACTAAGTGTTGACGAAGGCTAGTATGCTTGAAAAATCCCAGGGACATTTTTCTTCCAGGGCTAATCCACTACAGGCTTCTAATGGGGGTTAAGGGGGGTTCAGCTAGTAACCCCAATCGAACTAATAAGCGCCGAGACTTGATGATGATAGCCGGCTTGATTGATCACCCCGAAATCGGTCTGATCCTTTTTGAGTGTGGAAGTACTGTGCACATACAAGAACTAAGTATGAGGAAGTGATAATTTTTGTGTCTATTTGTTTATCGAATAACCATAAAATCAATAGCAATGGAGTGGAGAAGGCTTAGATCTCTTCCCTCGCACTTGCTATAATGACAGCCACCGTCTTCCACAAGCAATTGCCAGTTGTGGATATGACATCAAAGATATAAGGGCTGTAATAATGGGGCATTTACATCTGCACCATGCGGGCGGGTTGGAACATTTCCGTAAAAGCGGAATTCCTGTATACGTACACGAGGAAGAGTTCAAGCACGCATGCTGGGCTGCGGGGACCAAGTCCGATGGTGGGCTCTATCTGTGAGTAGAAATACTATGATCAAAAAATTCGGTTGACTGATGATATTCTCCTATCTCTCACAGTGCCTATTATCTACATCTTGATGGTGAAATTAACTGGCAGACCTTCAATGACTCAGGAATGGATTTCTGTACTGGTATCACTTTGTATCACTGCCCTGGTCATACCCCAAGACTGTGTATCATGCAGGTAAATCTCCCGAAGGACGGGAATTTTATATGAACAACAGATCAATATCATGTCCGAGAAAATTATGAGCAGAATTGGGCTCACTGGTGGCTTTTACGAGACTATCGCAGCTGGATAAAAAGCGGAAACCTCATCAGCCGACTACAGAAAGCATTTTCAGCTACATTGATCTTTGGGCACGACTATGATATTGCTGAACGCTTGATCAAGTCTAAAGAATATTTTAAATAGCATTTTCTTGGAATCCAAACAAAGATAAATACGCATATTTATTGACTATCGTTCTTCCAGGCCTACCTCGAATAAAGATCTATATTGACATGTGCCGAATCCACGTAATTTCGGTGAAGTTAAAAGCCTGAGTGATTGCTTTGGCAGGTACTAGCTCTAAAGGCGGTTATGTCTCCGGTCAATCAATGACTAGCTTGGATTTAGAACTGTCTCGTGCGAAATGTTCGAAGTTCGATTGATACGTCGTGAACGTTACTGCGCTTACGAATACTGAGAGTCCCTTTATGGTAGAAGTCTATACATCCTCTGGCCGGAAATATGAAGGTAATAGCTATAGGTTGCTACGGCTGAAGCTGTTCCGGTCTTCGAAAGGAATGTTTCCGATTTGAAACAAGAAAATGGGCCATGTCCTATATGTAAGGTTCAGTTCGAAAGTCAGCTCATGAGAGCGATTGATAGATTATGCCTCAACTGCTCTGTGCAGCATGTAGCCTCAGACTATTGACTACAAATTCCCCATTCTAGTCTCTTTTCCACAACCTCTCCGCAGATATAATTGTGGCAAACATTCTGTCTGAAACTAAATCGTGTACCTAAAGTCAGGAGAGCCTTCCAGGATCTTTTTTCCCTCATCAGCAAGGCGGTTCGAATATCGAAACCAGATAGACTGCACAACCACAACTACTATAATCAAAATATTGCATCTAAAATATCATGAGCTTTGGGTTGCTTAGGATCCAATTGAAAACTTCAAACATACCCAATGGTGGTATACATGCCCGGGCGATAGGTAGGTGAATCCTGAGACCGGAAAACTAGACTGCTGACGATTCCACCCACTCCTCCAAACCCGACAAGTGTGGCACTTGAAAACGCACGCGGCCACTGCCCTCGGACATTATTAGCTTGGTAGGCCATGGAGGCCGGCACATTTGCGTTGGCGCCTGCAACTGCTAGGAAAACGCCAAAATATCTGACAGCATTGTTCTGCGAGAAGCCCATAACGGAGAGCCCAATAAGGCCTATTAAAGCATTGAATATCAGGATAGGTCCTCTTGTGCGATACTTATCCCCCGCCCAGGATGTGGCGAACATGAGTATTGCCGCGAGACCAAACGGAGGGGCGACGAGACACTGAGATGCCGCGATTCCATATCCCATTCCCTGACGTAGGATAATGGGCAGGAAGTACGAAATTGCATACGTGTTAGTCGTGATAGAGCTGAGAATGATTAGTTATGTGTTGGAATCACTCGCTTTGTTGTTCCATTTTGTTATGAAATTGAAAATAAATTAATACGAACAAGAAGATTAGGGCGAAGCCCCATATTTTGGGATCCCAAGAGGGTGCGATGAACTTTTTTAGCTCAAAAGCTTCAGCATCTCCATCGGATCGGTCTCTATTAATTCGTCGCATGATAAAAGCACACTCTTTTTCGCTGAGGAATTTCCATGACTTATGAGCTCGATCAGGAAAGTCAACCAAAAAGAGCAGTGTCAAGATGCCGATTGCCGCAGTTATCTGAAAAATATTTAGCTCAGGCTTCAAACTTTTTGGGGATATCCTCATTCATACAATGCCCTCCATTATGAAGATCCAGCGCCATCCCGAGATACCTTGGATTCCGCCCATTTGCATCAACCCGTATGCTAGTACCCCAGCTAGTGCAGAGGAAACACATCCAAAGAGGTAGAAGAAAGAAAACCGTTTTTGCACGTCATCTGAAAGATTAGTCTACCTGGAAATATTCCAAGATAGATTTTACTTACATCGGACATACCAACTTGACAATAGATAAACACACCCAGGAAAATAACCTGAGAACGGTTAGAGGTGGGCAGGAGAAAGCCAGCAATACTTACCAGCTTCAAGCGCTCCTAGAAGCACACGGCACGCTGTGATGGTCTTCCAATCTTTCGTAAACCCCATGCCCTAGAAATATGTCAGCAATGGTTAATACCAGTGACAAATCAATCTATAGATATAGATATACAATAAGGATCGCCGCCCATGAAAGAATTATCAAGCCCAGGAAAAGTCTTGGGCCAACCTTCCTGGTGACCACGGTCATCGGAGGCTGAAGCAGCACGTATGGAACGAAGAATATCAGAATAACGATGGACTAGATAAAATCCAGTTAGTGTAACTCTCAGGGGACTGAATCTAGATTCAATCATACATATCGTTCCCCAATCAACTTTAAATCTTCTGTCATTCTAATGGATCTCAGCTTTCGTCACTTCCTGTCAGAAGTCGAATATATTACCCTGCGACAGCGGCCATGCTCAGATTCGTCCGGTCTATCATTGAGACACAGTAGGCAAGCCCGGTCATAGAAATCAGTCGTCGGTCAATCCGGTGGATAATCTTGCGTTGCTCAGGCAAGGAATATTCCTCATCCCAATCCACGCTTCCAACGATTGCTTCATCGATATCGCTGATTGTATCGGTAGCTATAGTCTTCTCTTCCTGAGATTGAGAGCCAGACATGATGCAAATAGATTCCTGAGAGCGAAACTGTAAATTAAAATACCAAGACTATGGTAGGAGAACCACATCGTAGTATGGTGCATGCAGCTCCTTTATTAAATAGTCGTAAATCTTACACTACCTTAACTTCGTATTTATCCGTGTGACTGGGAATATGAATATGAGACTTTAACTGACGGAAGACAAGTCATTCCTTTGCTCCGCCGACAAATCGGTAGAATTTACCTTCTCCGCAATCAAGATTTTGATATTGCAGTGGAGTCTACCCCAGTTCAATGCGGGGAAGATGTAGGTAAAAGGATACCGGGGCAAGATTGATTGGATCAGTGAATATTTTAGAACTGCCAAGGGATAGGGAAACCTTAAATGCCATCAATTTTTATTTAATTTTTCTCGCTTTATACATTTCGGGATGTTGAACTCTCCCATTTTCCTATTTCAATACTTCGTCATTCTTAATTCATAAACAACTAGAATTAAACAGCATCGATGAATATGCTGGTATACTGGTATATTCAATTATCAGGGCTCCTGTCCCCAGAATCCATTCTGGTACCAGCTAAAGGGCAAGGTCTTGTTATGTCCATTCGAAAGATTCAAGGTTGAGTCGTGGGAGCGCCTCTATGCTGAGCCATTCCAGTTCGAGTATGCATCCGCCCGATAGTTTCCATATTGGGCACCGAAAACCACGGGAAATGAATCTCAGACCGGGTAACTACTAAGTACCCAATTGTAGATTCCAAGATTAACATGCATGCCATTCTCGCCAGTTCGTGACACCCTCACGAGCAATTCCTGTCCACTGGCAGCACACTCGGAATTATAAATCCCGAGGAATACTGTCTGATGCCACCCCACACCAAGATATTGATTGCCAAGGCAAACCGCCACGGTTTTATAGCAAGATCGTCAAATTAGCCGACAAGAGAGGAATACTTTTCGTCATAAGGATCTTTTCTCATTTTCCCGGTCAACTGCTCTCATTATGTCCAAAATATCGGTTGAAAATAATGAAAATGCGAGTTTATAAATATGACAGTGGCTTGTAGAAATGGATTGAGCCAGATTCAATGCCCACAAAGTTATGGTGGTAGTTCAATGGCTAGTATTGTGGGTTGAATTTTTGCCAATATAATCAATGGCAAGCCAGTACATACTTGAAAGACCAACTATTTTCTGCAGATTGAATATTTCTAATGTCTTTATTATGAATGTGTACTCGGTCGATACGACCACTGGGAAGTGTCGCGTGGCCTGAATGATGATGTTGATAATTATAACATATGCCATTAAATAAAATTAGGCTCGAACCAGCATGTTAAAGTCGTCTAGCGCGAAGAGCGAAGTAATGGTGATTTCAAAATATCACTTTGACCTAGCAAATATTTCACCCACGTTCGCCAACTTGGTAAAGAGTTAACGCATATTTCACCATCCTTTTCCGTTGGACTTTCAAGCTAATCTCGCATTGTTACTATTGACTTCAAATATCACCTTTTGCGTACGCATTTTGTTGAAATCGTCGTAGCTATAGTAGAGTCAGTACCTAAGATTGAAGGGTCATTGACCTGACATACGCATCAATAGCCTCTGTAAGTGGTCGAATATCATCGGTCATGAAGCTAACAGGAGCGTTAGCATCAAAAAGGAGTACATGAGATATAATATGGGGAGGGTGGGCCATGTACCCAAGGGAATGCTGTTTCTTGCAAAAAAGCTCCATAGCCTCACCGAATATACCTTCAAATAGTTAGCAGTAGCCGTTATAGCGGAGTGAAACGATGTATTCCTACTCCGAACAGGGCATCGGCCCATTTGAAGCCGAAGATTTTTTCCGTATGCTTCATTCCCAGTCCATGGTATATTCTCATTATGAACTCCGACACTCGAAATACGTCCCCAAGGTCGTAGTAGATCAAATCCCATTCTCAGAGCACTACTATGCCCAACAACCTCAATCACGAAATCAGCGCCGCGACCATCCGTAAGATATTGGATTCTTTGCTTAAGGTCATCTAGGCTTTTTTCTTCGAAGTTCCATGGTTCTGCTCCTAAAGATTGAGCAGTCTCTAGACGCGACGAGACTCTATCGATGGCGATGATGGTTTTTGGCTTATACTCAAGAGCACTCACCAAAGCACAGAGGCCAACAGGACCACAACCAAAGAGAAGAACCGTACTTTGGCTGATCTCTTGGCTACTTAAGTCAGAAAATGCATTCTTAGCGGCAAAATACCCCGTAGGAAATATATCCGCCATTAGAACAAGTCTTTTTTCTTCTATCGTCTCAGGAATAGTAAAGAGAGTAGAATCAGCCAAAGGCACCAGGACGTATTCGGCTTGTCCACCATCAAGTGCGACAGTGCCAAAAAGACCACTTTGAGCACACCTGGACGAGAAACCATGCTCACAGAAGAAACAAGATCCACAGCTAATGGTAAATGGGGAGACTACGCGGTCTCCTTTTTGGAACCCACGGACACCAGAGCCTACCTCAAAGACCTCCCCAGTGAATTCGTGTCCCATGACAAAATCTGTAGCAGATGCTTGATGGCCACGAAACACATGAAGCTCACTGAGCGATGTTAGCCTATAGGTTATTGAGCAATGCGGAAATAAGAGGACTTGCCTTCCACATAGTGCGCTATATCTCACTTTGAGAATCACATCTGTTGGAGCTTGAATTTTGGGCATCGGCACATCTTCCAGTGCAACCGTTTCTCGCCCTTTGAATACCACGGCCTTCATTTTGATTAGGTCTTCGAAGTGTCCCGGGTCTGTGAGTCGAACTTGATCAGGTCTCATAGAGTTTCCAGGCTTCCTGGTAAGCTTATGAAGCTCACTTGGATTGTCTTCAACTAGGTGAAGTAATATATCAGCGAATACAGCTAAATTATGTCTTTAGATGGGGTCGATCGCGAATTTCGATGAGACCTCGGATACTCCAGAGAAAAATCGGAATGAAGCTCGGTAATATCTGGTTTAGCGGTATATCCCAGGGTATGCAAATTATATTCCACTTACAACGTCCAAATTGGTTGTCGTCTTGCTTATTTCCCCGGGAATGGTAAATCCGACAACTTGAACCTCTCGGATATACGCAATGTATCTAAGTTCACTTCTACGCGTTTATGCACTAGGAAAAGCCTACATTTGCCAACTCGAACAATCTCCAGTTTATTGATCCTCGGTTAATGTTTCTCAGCCCACCATCACTCCCATTCAGTCATTAGTTCGGCAGTAAATGAATTAAATGGGAGTCGGGGTAGATCAAAAATTGAAGTTGAGCATCTCACAGCAAGAAATTGAGAACTCAACACTAGTTATTTTTCTCAACATGACAGAGTCCACACTTCTCCTTCCAATCGGCCTGGCAAATGGGGAACTCTTCGATGATCGTGGCTTTGTGGCAGGGCAGTGGAAACACGCCGCTGATAAGAAGGTGTTTCCAGTGATCGAACCATCCTCAGGTAAGGTTCTGGCAAACTGTTCTGATTTTACTAGACAGGATTTCACGGAGGCTATCGAGTGCGCCGATTATGGGTACAAAAGATATTTTCACGGAACGACCGCTAAGCAGAGATCTTCTTATCTTCACAACTGGAACAAACTGATCCTGGAAAATATTGACGACTGTATGTGATGTCCCTCAAGATATTGCCCAATTGAGCTAATTTCGAACCAAAGTGGGAAAGATTCTCTCCCTCGAAAATGGGAAAACTCTCGCTGAAGCTAAGGCCGAGGTGGTTTATGCAGCTTCTTTCGTATTCTGGTTTGCAGAAGAAGCAGTCCGCTCTTATGGAGACGTTATCCCGTCTTCTTATTCGAACACGACCGTCTGGACATTGAAAGAACCCGTTGGAGTTTGCAGTATAATTACGCCTTGGAATTTTCCTGCTGCTATGATTACTCGCAAAATCGCGCCTGCGTTTGCGTCAGGCTGCTCTGTCATCATAAAACCACCGAGCGAAACTCCATTCACTGCTATCGCCCTTGTGAAATTAGCTTTAAAAGCCGGAATACCATCGGATATCATAAACGTCGTGCCTACGAAAGACCGAAATGCCTCATCGGAGCTTGCCACGCATCCAAAGGTCAGAAAGATTAGTTTTACTGGCTCAACGAATGTTGGGAAGATGCTGAGTAAGCTAGCTGCCGGTACAATGAAACGTGTTAGCATGGAACTTGGAGGGAATGCACCGTTTATTGTATTCGAAGATGCAGACATTGATAAAGCTGTGGCTGGAGCGCTTATTTGCAAATTTCGTTCGTCTGGTCAGACTTGCATCTGCGCTAATCGTCTACTAGTTCATCGTGATGTCGTTGAAACATTTACCGAGAGGTTGATTGAGTCACTCAAATCGTTCAAATTGGGACGCGGAATTGATGAAGGCATCACTCATGGGCCTTTGGTAAATGCGGCCGCCGTTGAAAAAGTGAAGACCCACGTCGACGATGCACTCCAAAAAGGAGGTCAACTTCGATATGGAGGGGGAGTACCATCCGATTTAATCAATGGCTACTTCTTTTCACCCACTATCATCACTCAAGCATCTAAAAATATGCTAGTTGCGTCCGAAGAAACGTTCGGTCCGCTTGCCGCGGTATTCTCGTTTTCTTCCGAGGAAGAGGCTATTGAGCTGGCAAATGACTGTGAAGTTGGGCTGGCAAGCTATCTCTTCAGTGAAAATGTCAATCGAATTTTTCGAGTTGCAGCGCAGTTAGAATGTGGTATGGTTGGCATAAATACCGGGTTGATAAGTGCTGCTGAAACACCTTTCGGTGGTGTCAAAGAGAGCGGCGTCGGGAGAGAAGGAAGCAAGTATGGATTGGCCGAATATCAACACATTAAGTCTGTGACGCTTGGAGGCCAGGGGTCTAAATGATCAGATTCTTAGTGAGGTTCGATGTGCAAATTGTCAATGCTGTCTTTCTGATCCATGTCCGGGATCCAAAAGAGAAGGGATAAGCATTCCACAGGGGCTGCGATGAGAGAGACAGTTTTTGCTGTGCAGTCGCGCAACAGCTTGGGGGCTCCTAAATTCTCTCACATCAGCATAAGTTCTCTCTGAAGTGCATAGAAATGTTTATCTCTCGTTGGCGGCCGCATAAATGTTTATTCACCATTCGTGCTGACATGGAAAAAGCAATAGTTCAAATCACACTAATGTATTACAGCGTATCCTCCATTACAGTAGCCTTTTACGAGTAGGGAGTACTTCTGACAGGTTCAAAAGTCTCTTATACGCTGCCGTAGTAGTGAGATTGAGTGATATAATTGGTTATAACTAGTCAACCGGCATTACTTTCATACCAGAACTCGACGTAGTTGTGTCAAGGTCCAACATCGTCAAGATAGTTCTAGTATTATGAGTAATGCCCATATCCAAAACCGACAGCAGGGATTATTTTGTCAGCGACTTCATTCTTATTTCTGTTGATTCTCAGTGAGTGGCACGGACAGACAGCCTCGTTCAATCCCATGGTCTCTCTTGGGAGACTTTCTTCTGCATCAATGATAGGTGATTATGGCGGTTACAAAACGTGGCCAATACCTGTTCCGAACGACAACCTTTCGCTCGATTTCGTGCCAGATGTCGCTAATGCACAAGGTGCTTCTGCCACGGGAGGGATAGACTTTTCAATGTAAATGAATATATACTTTGTAGTCTCTACAAATAAAACATGAATGCTTGACACTCCTCTGGAGGGAGGTCTGACTTTATATATCTCAATCAATTAGGAAAACGCAAATTCATTTTAATGGCCCTGCGCGATATTGAAATATGTCCAATCGCATCTCCTCGTCTCCCTCCTCTTCCGTTTCTATATCAAGGTATGAGCTCTTCTGCGGCCCATATGAAGCTGAAGTACTATCCAAATCTTCCGCTCGCGAGGGTATCTCTGGAAAGTCGTCCTTGCAACACATTTCGCTATTAACAAAAACATCCCAGTAACTGAAGGGACCGTCCACTGAAGCCGTTGACGCCACCGGGCTCGAGGTATCAGACAAGCTTTCTACATTGGAGGTTGATGTAGTCATAGCGGGTGACGCAAGGTCGAGGAGAAGTGTTCTTTCGGAGGATGTCATCATGAAGTGGGAACTCAGGAGCGAGCTCGTTTGGGAAACATCGAGATTACCAATCGTCTGTGAGAGTGTTGTGCCTGTTGAATCCGAACTTCCATCATACGAAACCCTTTTTTCCGCGTATCTCTCTGATGCGGGACGGTAGACTGTTTCTGCATCACTGGCAGGCATAGTGAAGCCTCCGGTGTGTGAAACTAAGTCGCCTGTGTTGCTGACAGACGCGTCAAGACCAGCCAGTACCCGATTCGCCAAGGGATATGTCTCTCCGAGCTTTTGCAGACCTTCTGCACACAATTGAAAGTTCATAACCGCTGATTTGCGCGTTGATGGAATTGATGAGGCGAAATCACTCAAGTGGAATTTGATGGATGTCTCGAGTAGTCTAACTAAGCCTTCAGGAAACATATCTGGCGGACCATTTGAGCAGAGGAATTGATAAGTATCGGTCATTCCAGATACAGCGGAAAGAGTGCGATGCTGTGATATATCGAGAACCTCGGGCAGGTCAAAATGCATCAGGTAAAGTCGTGGTTGATGAAGTCTATAGCTTGCCAGGTTATAAAGACCGTCAAGCATGACCCGGAAAACCAACAATACGTCTTCATGCTTTCCAACTCCACGAATTGGAGACGAGAATCTCAGCTGTAAAAGTTTTGGTAATGAATTCTTCCATGCCATTAATTCCATGTCACGGAGCAGAACTTCAGCGCCACTTGAGGAGTGGTTCAGCGACGGGATATAATCCTTTGATGGATTTCTTGGCTGACAGGGCAGAACGCGAGATATCCATTTACACAGCTTCGCAATATTGATGGTTACCTCTGCCATCAGTCCACCCAGAAATGGATCCCTGATAGCCGGATGAATCTTGGTCTTTGCAAGACATGACTTTGTCGATAAGGGCCCAGCCTGTAAATCAAAAGTCTGTAACATTGGCGACCGAAAAATAGATTCTTCAACCTGGAATGGGGAGTTTGTGAGAAGTGCTACCAGACGATCACGAATATAAAGTGTCCATTCGATTGATTTCCATAACCCAGGCTTTCTGTGTAATGTTTGTGTTTCGGCGTCCGTTGGGCTCATCTGGATCGACTGAAAGATAGCCTTTGCGATACCAATACAACTGCGTGCACATGGGCTTCCCTGATTACTACCATCCCAAGAAGTCATTAGAAGGAATGTTTGTAGGATAGCCAGACGATTCTCTTCACAGCCAGCAATATAAAGGGCATATATCCTACTATAGCGTGTGGCTCGTAGTGTCTCTCTATTCTGAGATTTTTCAGCCTTAACAGACGCAGGTGTCTCAAATGCGGTGGCAGCAAACATGACGGCCTGGAATACTAGGAAACTGACACCTTCCACCTCATTGGAAGTGCCATCGACAGCCATCAAGAATTGTTCCAGATCAAGAACCGGAATCGTAGGATGTACGAATTGAATGTAGCTTCGCAACAATTCATTGCGAATGGAATTTTCAGGTACAATAAAAGCACCCTCTCCGTGTAGCCTTTTGTAGTCCTCGCGAGTTATTGATTGGGATAAGGGGGCGGCATAATTTGGAAGCCAAATTTTCCAATCCCCAGTTTTCTTTCGAGTAGCAAGTTGATCGTAATCAGCTCCTTCCGGTCTTCTTGGTGAATCAACCCAATACTGAAGATTTTGATCATCCGGGAGTTTTGTCTGTCTGAGATTTAGTGCTTGTGTCGTTTTAGCGGGGAAGTAGCGAGATAAACGCACAGATTCAGGCAACTCTAGATTACCAGCATCCTGGGCATTCTTACGTGATCCATCAATGACATCCTTTGGGTTCAGCTCAAGAACTGGATCTTTCGTGCTTTTCAAACGCCTGTCAGTAGGGATCGAGCAAGACATGCCATACAGTCGACAGGAAGTACAAGGAGAGCCTGTTATAAGTAGATCGCAGCGAACTTTTCGAAATCGACAAGACGAACATGCTCTCGAGGCTCTTTTTCTGTCAACCCTTTTGTCACTTTTCTTGCCATATGACCTTCGTTTCAACATTTCCACTTTGGCTCGCGTTCACTTGAGGTGGGGGATGATGCAGATTGTGAGTATATCACAGGCGAAAGACGCGAGTGGAAACGGTAACGCACATTGATAATGTGACAACTAGCTTGGTTTGAATCGCTTCGGGCTCGCTACTGTCCCTCAATCCTGGTCATAATAGGAAGTCTCATCTAACGCTCGATGTGGTGGGGAGGATTCGGTAAAGTAAACCCGTGGAATTGATATGGGGTCAGGAGTAGCACGAATCGGTTTCTTATTGGCGCATTTGCGGAAATCTGTACGATGCAACACATAGACCCGATGCCCAGCCATGCTCAATATTATAGGAATCCGAAGTTTTAGGGGTCCTCTAGGATAAGTCATCATTATTTCCCTCTGATCGTAAAAATCATCATTTAACTATAAAGCGTTTATTGCTAAACTTCCTCACTATACCTCAATACATAAGCTAATGCAGTTGCTGTCAAAATTTGAACTACGCATTCCTCATCCGTGGCAGTTGGTTGTTGTTAGATACTGAGACCCCGTCACTACAAGATCTAGCTTAGGCTTTGAATGCCTGTCTGCATAGAATGTTCTTCTAACCGGGGTAAGCGGATATAATTTGGTATCTACCCCGGTTTTTTAGTTGGCATTTCGATAGAGATTCAGCCAAAGTTCTTTACTGGGCATTGATTCATGAATGAGTTCAAGTTGATCAGCCCAATTTGATATAAATATTATGAATCTGTTTGACCTTCATTCTATCAATGTTTTTAATACTAGCTTTGCTGCTCTCTAGCGGTGTTTGCGTAATCAGAGTGTATTGTGTTCAAAATTCTCTTCACTAAAAATGCAGAGTCTATGAATCTAGTTACAGATTATGATTTCAAGGCTGAATGGGTATTTCTGCAGGCCCGTTGGAAGCTCTGTCAAGCAGGAATTCATGGCTGAATGGATAATCTGCAAGCCCAACAGGAGACTCTGGCGTATAGAAGGTTGGACGATCATACTTGTTAAATTCAAGACCATTTGCAATGCGGAAGGGCAAGTCAGGGTTTGCCAGAAAGTGTCTGCCAAAGCCAATGGCCACTCGCTCGGGCGGATGATTTCCAAGGACTTTCTCTGCGGAGTCAGTGGTAAAGCCTCCGGCAAGAATGATAACGCCCCGGAATGCATCAAATAGGAAATGATTATCTTCTTCGGCGGAATCGATGGTCATACTGCCGGAGATTCTTGGCTCGACAACGTGCAGGTAGGCAAGAGATAATTGATCGAGATTCTTTGCGAGATGAGAGAACTGAGACTCGGTATCATGCATTCTCATGCCTTGGAAGTAGCTCCATGGGCTAATGCGGTACCCTGTTCGTTCCGGGCCAACAGCAGCGGCCACAGCCTTTGCGACCTCAATTCCGAACCTTGAACGGTTCTCAATGCTCCCTCCCCATTTATCACTTCTCTTGTTGCAGGTGTCTTGCAAAAACTGATCGCACAGATAGCCGTTGGCACCGTGGATTTCTACGCCGTCGAATCCAGCTGCGATAGCATTTTGAGCCGCACGTGCGTAGTCTTCAATCCATTCGTAGATCTCTTTTTCGTCCAGAGCGCGCGGTGTTGGCCTCGATTGATCTATAGGGACAGCCGAGCTTGAGATAACTTCATGACAAGACTTGGCCAAGACCTGCTTATCTGCTGCACGTCCCAAGGCCCAAAGCTGGCAATAGATGTAACTACCTTTTTCATGCACCGCATTGGTAATGGTCTTCCATTGATTGATCTGCGCATCGTTCCAGATGCCCGGAACATGGTCCGTGCCACCCGCTCTTTCAGAAATGAACGTTCCCTCGCTAATCAGCAGTGTGCCGGAGACGGAGGCTCGTTGGGCATAGTAGTCGCGCATCATGTCAAGCGGGACGTGTTGGCTATCGGCACGAATTCGGGTCATTGGGGCCATCACAATTCGATGGTTGAGGTCAAGCAGACCGATTCGGATCGGGCTATTGAGATTCCTCATCTTTTGCACTGCGACACTGTTGCGCTAGAATTATTGAAGTATTGGTGGTTTATTCTTAACCTATCGCATTTTTGCTGAATGAGGAATGCAGTGTTCTTATATTTTTTTTTTCTATTGCCTCCACTAGGTACATACATCACATGGTGGAACTTTCAAAGCAGCCTGAGAATCCGCCTGTTCAAGCTCAACGGGATTGGTAATCAATTAAGTCGAAGATGGAATAAAGCAGAACGCAAAAAGGACGCAATTAGATATGAGGGAAATAATCAGCGCCTCTAGCCCCGCTGGGAGTCAGTATCGCGAGACTAAATATCGGAAATACATCGGCTACAAGCCTGCAACATTTAGTAGAGATTTAGGTAAGGATCCACTTAACTGCCATGATTCATGTCCCTGACTCATGGGTGTAGATAGGATCCCGGTTCAAAAAATAACCCTAACGTTCTTTAATTACTCTTTTAGGTCTCTACTGTAATCAAGCTCCATATTGTATTTCAAATCTTTTTATAAATTTAAAATACATTGCTTTATACGTGCCTTATCGAAAAAAAAAGTATTGAAAGATAAGTGGCAACGCTAAAATCAAAGAATTATAGCCCTTAGCTATTCGTTACGTGATGACTGACACCATCCACTGTTCATCTCCGTCGACAGCTGTTCTACTCCTACGGTCCCTTTGATCCACTCCTCACAAACAGTGTTAAAGACTCAGTACATTTCTCCTTATTGACCAACTGTACGCTCTCCATTGTCATGTTTCCGAAAAAATACGGGATTACCAGTCCGCCAAAACGAAACTCTTAAGCATGTGAATGCATCCCTCATACGTCCACTTGTAAGGATCATGTTTCACGGAAAAATGATTCTTGTGGACTTGGGAGCCAGCCAGAAGGCTCTCCTTCCGTACACGCCACGGCATAGGCGAAGCCTAAGTCCTGGATCCCATAATGATCCGGCGGTTCATCACTCTTTCATAAATACCATTTCTAATTATATTTTACGCGCCTGCTGGAAAAAAGTATCTTTGTATCTTTGTTCCTGAATAGAACCAGAATATATTGCCACGCTATATCTATCGGGCAGGACCGCAGTTATTGATCAATCTGTAGTTTGAGAAAATCTCGATACGGCAGCGAGTCTGCGAGAAAACAGCCAAGTCCATATACCAAGAGGAGGAAGGTCGAGGTAGTATGGAATGGAAAATGGCCCACATTGGATCCTATGGAAACTTTTGTTGGACCATGTTGTCTCTTGGATCATAGCTTGAAGCCACTTTCAAACTGCTTAGCAGTTCAAATAATTCGACTTTTCGATGGAACTTTATGTGTTTATGACGAGTCGAATCGACCTACATGATGTACAACCATACTTGTGAGAGCACTTTCCGAGACACTTCAATAATTATGTAGGGTCAAGGTTTTCTGTAAGGGTAGTCTCGAATGAGCTTGTTAATTGTATTAAAACGGTATATAGCGGAAAATGTGGAATGTGAAGTTCTTTTGCTTTCTTTAAAGAACAGAAATTCGAATTTAATTTTCATGGATTTGATGACAAGATTCAAAAAGCGAACTATACAGTATCTCCAATACATATATGAAAAATCTGCAAGCGATATGACAAATGCGCAAGAGGACATATCTCCTATATCAAGTCACGTAGCCGCACCCGCCATTGTCGTGAAAACACGGGCATACATTTAAGCATAGAGGGAGGTTATTTTTGCCAACTGACCAGATCATCTGTCGCGTTGTATTGGATATGACCCACAATTTGATGCACGTAATCTCGCTTTTCCTTTGCATCATGAGCTCCCTCTCATTCGTTGATCGCCCATGGGCCTGTAAGAAAATAACTTTGATTCGAAGTACGTTTTGCTTTCAACGCGGTATCATTCGACACTTTGCTGTGCTATAATAGTGAGACATCTAGATCCACGGACCCGTAAATGAAGTGAAATGGAATATTTGGGAATCTCAGTTCTCTTGCGAATATCGGGAAACTATCCCGACAGTACATACCTGTGCCACCTCCTCCCTGCGAGCGATATAAGAAGTTGACCCACTGGTTTACCGCGGCACTCTAATTGTTGTATCGCTAGCTTTATCAGCGGCCACCGGTAACTAGTTCACATGTCTTCGTCGCCACCAATAGTAGCCCCATCAAATATAACGGGTACTATTCTTGGACTTGAACGTAGAGCTTATAGTACTTTTTGGACTTGGTGAAAGCCACTAACACTTTAACAAGCCTACTGTAACTGCAACAGTAGTTCAGACGTCTAGCACAAGCTAGGATATGACCCACTTCAATAAACATCTAATGTTTAGCGACTCATTCGAAACGACGTCAAGGTATAAAACAGGCCAAGAACAGCATTGTCAGGCTATTGGTTAATGAGATTTAACCCGCTTGACATCGGCGTTTGGAGGGAGGTCTGGTTGGTTCATCTTAGACCTCACAGGCGACGTGCCAAAGCTCATAGTTGTGGCTTATGTCTCAGTTCTGCAAATGACCGAATTAGAGGTGTAAAATTGGTGTGAAGAAACTCGCCAATCCATTCGAAACCGACACCTCGCTAAAAACACCTTTCGGGAGGCCAAGCTGCTGAAACACCTACAGCATGACAAAATTTGTCACATGCTACACCCTATTGGTGTCCCACGCTAATTCGATCCAACGTCATACATCTGAATGATATATCTATCTCACCATCTAGGGATATATGTGCACTTCAATCATCTATCATTTCAACCAGGATTTTAATGCTCTCCGAAGTTATTTAGTCACTGATTATATGGCTACCGACCTCGACACCATTTTCAAGTCGAGAAAACTAGGCGATGAGTTTACTCGGTACTTTTTGTATCAAATCATGGTCAGACAGCCAACTTTGGTTCAATTTGAAAGTAGTACCTACTACTTTTGCTTCAATTTCAATTATGAAGATACTGTATCTCCCATTTATAGATATATATATCTGAATATCGAATAGAGATAGCTAGTAGTACTAAATCACCAAAATTACTACTAGTAATTTTGGTAATCGAGGCGGCAGTGTTACCGTCACCATTACTACAAGTAGTTCGAGTAGATGTTAATAGTAGCATCAATGCAGGAGATACATTCTATTCATGTTATTTATATTAGATGCAGTATTTGGAGATTTTCTATCAAAATGCATAGACTTGATAATTGAAGTTCTATACTACGGGACTTCAATTGCCCATGATATACTATATCTAGTAGTACTATCACTATATGGTATACTGCTATTACCACTACAATGCATCTGTAGAGACATACACCTCACAGCTATACTCATTCATTCAATCTCGAATTTCCCCTCTTCTCTTTTATTATTTCTCTACTGTTCGAGTCGAATTGACGTATGTCCTACTGTACACGATATACACGTGACTGATCACATGACCTGGCGCGTCAAAACGCAGCAAACATCAGTCAGTTGAATATCCTCAGCTAGACGAAAGTCGAGAGCTCCAACGGTGGGCTTCGCGTGACGTGTTACTCTATTTCATATCTGTGCCATCTTTCTTTTCGTCTGAGATCATTCTTTGCATATCTCTCTACACCCTTTCTTCGCCAATTCTTCACGCATTGCTGCTTTGCAGCGTTGCGGCCCAAGATTTACTCCGTTGATTCTCTGTTTTCTTCACAATGACCTTCCAAGTCCCTTACGACTCGAGTCCACCACCCTCCACCCCGGATAAGAGCAAGACTCATAGCTTTTTCAGTCATGTCTCGACGACTCCTGCGGGTTTACCTCCCTCCGACGCCAACTCTTTTACTCCCCAAGGAAATCCGACCTCGACCATCTTCAACACCTCTCAACTCGAGTCGCATTCCAAACAAAATGACTTCGGCGCCACGAACCACTCTCTTTTCACCAAATCCGGTGGCTTCAATACGAATGACAGTATCTTTGGCTCCTCGCTCGGATCCTCCTTCGGCATGCCCAAAACAAAAGCCCCGTCATTCGGAACTAAGCAGACTCGTTTCAGTACTGCGACGAATGGCGGTATCCACAATCGACCCAGCTTCACCTCCCAATCAATGAACTTCGGCGAGTCCAATGGTTTCGCGTCGTCAAAGATGAGCCAATACAACGAAGAGTACGACGACGAGGAAATGGAGCCCGAGGAACAAGAAGAAGAAGAGCCGTTCGGAGAGGAATATGAGGATGAAGATGCAGAAGGCGATATGGACATGAGCACAAATCAATCCTTGAACCGTCTCAGCTCCCTCGGAGAGGATTCGGAAAACCCCCTACCATCCCAATTCACTGCCTTCAACGAGCCGCGCAAACCTATCTACACAAACCCTACCGACGCGAAGCGACCGAAACTAGACGAACGATGGGCCAATCGGTCACCCTTACGCAAGACAAAACTTTCCCCGAAAAAGGCCTCCGCAATGCCGTCCATTCTACACAACCTGGCCTCCCGATTGCGACCCGCTGCAGTCGACGAGCCCTCTGACATGATTATCAGCACGGAGGATTCGCTCGGCCGATTGTACGATGAACTCCGCGACGCCGAGTACCGACATATTGACCTCGACGCTGTCCTGGCTTACGTCGCGAATCGATTGGTTACCACTTGGGATACTTGCGCCGATCGTAGCGGAATCAAACGTCCCTACGGTGCCGGGTCGAGTATCGGTCCAGGTGAACAGGCGCCGAACTTGGTAAAGGCTAGCTTTATCGCTTCTCTTCTCCTTCAAATCCACCATCCATCTCGTGCTTCTGCGCCAATCGCCTCGGCGTCAAATCCGTCTGCCAACAGCATGGTCAAGGCGCTCCAGCGTGCTAGTGTCGCTACACCGGTACCTCAGATTCTGTTGGATTGGCTTAACGGCAACCATGCTTCCCAGGATAATGATCTCCAAACGCTACGCTACGTCGAGCCCAACCCGGTCGCATCCTCGAGCTTTTGGGATATCATCAACGCGGCTGTCCTACGGGGTCGATTCTCAGAAGCAGCCGAAATACTTCGCTCCGCCGATTTCAACTTTGCGCGGTCGGCATTGGAAGACGGTTTGCCCCAGCCTGGCTACCGTGGCGTACAATTGCAAAATATCCAACGTTGCGTGAACAAAGCACTTCAAATCCTGGACTCTTGCCCGGGATTCCAAGATGATGATTGGGATATCACTGGCTCGGACTGGACTCAATACCGCAAGCGCGTTCTAGCAGCCGTCGAAGACCTAGAAGAATTTGCCGAGGGTGAGGAACGAGAAGCTCCTGCTGTCCCCCAAGGAAATGGTTTCCAGGCTGTTAATTTCGGCATGGGGAACATGGGTCAGAAGCCAGTTAGCTTTGCGCAGTCGGCGCGCATGGCAGAGAGTCGTGTGCCTTGGACTATCTATCAGAACCTCCGCTCGCTCTACAGAATCGTCCTTGGAGATACTGCCACTATCAAAGATTACTCGCAGGACTGGGTGGAAGCTACCATTGGTCTGACTGTCTGGTGGGATGGCGAGGACGATGATACCACCGCTGGTATGGATTTCGGCGCCAGTACCAATAGTCTTGACTTCCAGCGCTCACGCGGTTCGCGAATTCAATTGCGAGCTGTGGATCGAAACATGCGAGATGCGTATCTTCGTCGGCTGGACTTGGCCTTTAGTAGTGCAACCAGCGAACCATCCGACAATGCAGGATTCCGCATCAATTCTATGAATAGTCTGGAGGTTGGATTGGCTTCTGTTTTCGAAGGAAATGTCGAAGGTGTGCTTGAGCTGTTACAATCCTGGTCGCAATGTGTGGCTTCTGCTGTTACCGAGGTCGCTAGTCTCGGAGGATGGTTGGAGACTGGAGCTAAGAAGATGCCGGGTCTCAGTGAACATGACCTGATGGTTCTCTCTTATGGACAGGCTGGTCCGACATCCCGTGGACTGAACAGAGATGAAGTTCTTCGAAGCTATGCCTTTGGTCTGTATGATCGTGGTTCCATTGAGAATGAGAGCGGGACTCGCGAAGGTTGGGAGATGGCTCTGGAGGTACTCAGTAGGTTCCAGAATGCGGATGCCATGAAGAAGGCTGTTTCGGAGATTGTGGATAAACTTCCACTGGAAAATACCACGCAGTTGGATAGACTTGTGGTGTTGTGCTCTGATTTGGGCTTAGAAGATCAAGGCCGTAAGGTCTCGGAGGTGAGTAGCATTTCACGAGATCCGCGCAGTTGAGGAACGAGAAATGAGTTGATACTAATGGAATTGACAGCGATATGGCGATATGACTACGGAGAAATCCGAAGATTTCGGCCTCGCACTTGTCTGCTACGCTCGCGCTCAAAATCGACGAAAGGTCAAATCCGTCGTCGACCTGCTGATCTCATACAGTCTAGTCCAATCGCGTGCTTACCCAGCCACAGCCGATCTAGACCCAGAACTACTTTCCATGATCAAGGATCCTAAGGCGTGCCTTTCTTCCATTGCCTCGGTTGACGAAGAGGCTGCTCGCATCCTACAGTTCTATCTTAGCGGTTACGCCACATTGCGCCGCTTCTACGAGATTCGCGATGAGGCATTATCTCTGGGAGAAGGCGAGCGCCCGCGTTATAAGCCGCTTGCTAGACGTCGTGCGGCGGCCAAGGCTTTGACTGCGGTCATCAGTAGTGCTGCTGACAACATTTATGGAGGGTTATATGATCCCAGTCGAGATTCTGCGGTTCAAGTTGATGGATTACTTGCGTTATTGGGGGAGGCTTTGGTTTTTGTTAATCGTGAGTTCAACAAGTCAAGTCACTACAGTCAAAAAGCTGCTGCAGGATAAATGGCACGATACTAATATTGAAATACAGAACCATCACCAATTCTAACTGTCCAAGAACAATTCACAATCCTATCCGCAATCGAAGATCTAGAAACAATCACCCCGCGCGTCTTCGCTCAATGCGAAGAATGTTTCAGATCAACACTCCTATCAAACACAAATCCATCCCCCCGCGATGTTCTAAAGAAATCCGTCTCAAATCTATCTGCCTCGACATTCTCACTTCTCGGTTCATCAGATCTTCTCTCCGGTGTTTCTGCTTCTGGCTCTGGTTCTAGACATGTCTCGCGACCGGGTGAAGAGCGTGGATGGGATTGGAGGGTTGGTTTGTCGGATGGTACGTCTGGTAAAGATATCCTTGCTTTATTACGTGTTGGTCTTGCGAAGGGTCTTTGTTTTGGCGCTTTGGGACGGACTTAGGTTGTTGCATTTCTTGTATTTTACGAAATGGAATGGCGTTTGTGGGCATAGAGTGGTTTGTTGGTGTAGTGATAATGGAATTTTTGTCCAGGTTTCTGTTTAATATCAGTGATACTGGTGTGAATGAGTGTAGTGGCATTTCTTTCATATAACTTGAAGCCATGAAGCAGAATTTCAGGATATCACCAGTCTGTACCCCGTACAAATATCCAACCAGACCCAGGTATAACCCATCTTGACAATTAATCCAAGAATCATAATCATAACCACAATAACACTAATTAGTCCATGCCAGTATCACTTGGAAATAATCTGGCCACACCAGCTGAACCATGCATACATACTACAATACATACTAACCACTAGTTAACCATTGGTACCATCGTACATAGTAAGGGATCATTCGTTTTAGCCCTATAGAATAACTAAACCGAAATAGTAACAGGAAGTACAGAATAATGTCGATCTAGATCCGTTTATTGCCAAGTTTTAACTGGGATTCTCATTGCTTTTGGTTGGTGTCGTCAGCAGCTGAATTTGGATGCCTGATTTGGGTCCACTAGGTTATTAGTGGTTTTGGGATCCATGGACTGAGTATGTATGAGATGAAATGAGGTTTGCAAGTGCAGTTAGATGGAGAATGTAAGGAGAGAAAAAGAGAAATGATCAGGTACTGGTACATTAAATGGTTGAATGTTTATGTAGATTGGAGTGGATGGTTCATGTTAGGTAGGGAGAACTTGACGGCATCAAGGTGGTTTGCCCAAACAGGTGTATTAGAATCAGTTGTCGCATCAATTTGGTATTATCTATTGTGAGTCTATCAAGACAGTAAATTGGAATCATGCTAGGTTTTCCTTGATTATTATCTCTGTAGTATTAATCGCTGATTGAATCTTCTAGCAAATATCCCTAGCTACAGTAAACCACAACCAAACTTGAACCACATGATGAATTCTAAAACTCCACAAACAGTGGATTGTCTCTAAACCCCCGAAATGCCGAACTGCACTGCTGAGTGCCGTGCATTGCGTTGCGCACTGCACACTACACACTGCAGTACGAAGTAGACATTTCCCACCGACACTTCCCCCGCAAACCACCCATCCAGCCCTAACAACCCACTACAGTTCAACCGGTGTACAACAAAGCTGGAACCAACACTATCAGTTTCATCTCAGTGTCAGTGTCAGTTACCAGGCTATGAGTACCAACTCCGCGATGACCAAATGAGGCGCAGTACAATACGCCCGAGACTCCCCAGGCAAAGAAAAATCCACCTACCAGGCTTCTGCCTGGTAGGTGGAATGGACCAGTCGGGGATGAGGAAGTAGTTTAGCGTACTCCACTTGACAAAGCACAAAGCAGGGCAGAGCGGGCACAAGGCAGATACTCTGGAGGAAGTTTAGAGGAGAGCCGAGCCACGATCCACTGGTTCTTTTCAGCCTCGTTTTGAGTCTCACCGACTTCTTCTGGTTAAATCGTGGCTGTTGGTGAGGTTTTGATGCTGGGTTCACCGTTTCTTGGATGTAGTATACATAGTAGTGTATTCATGACTATGGATATTAATGGATGTTCAGAATTAGAGATTCAAGTGTGGCGAGTGCTGGTGGGGTGTACAATATTTACTACCTACAGAGAGATATTCGAGTTGTACTGGTTGATCGGGTCATACTCCGTATTCGTCTCCATGACGCAGTATACTATTCTCGGCTTCATTTTATAGTATACAGTGCGAAAACAATATCTAGAGCATGTAGATTATAGTAACACATTCTACTTTGGGTAATTCGTTGTGTTTGTTTTCTTTTTCAATTTACATTCCCATCTATGGAATTCTCTTCGCCATACCGATGTTAACTTAACTTTCTACAAGCTCATCACTTCTACACAACCACCTCAAACAAAAAATAACTACTCTATCACCAACACTTATGGTAGGTACCAAGTAATGCCCCTCTATTCCCCTCCCTCCCTCCCTCGAATACTTTTAATAGCTTGACCAAGTGGATCAGTCATGGAGTACAGGGCAAGAATCCACTCATCTAACTGGTTCCCGAGAAACCCTCCAAGCTAAGCTCTCCGACATCTTCAGCTGTTCGTATCCACCCATTGGCGCGTGCGTCGGTCTTTTCCGTGCCCTTTTTTCTCCTCTTTGCCTGGGGCTACCCATAGGGCTGGCCGTTGGATGGCCTTGCATTGCTTCACGGGCCAGGGCGATGGTTCCACTATGAGCCAAGTGTGATCTGCGAGGAGTCAGAGTCGTTGACCTTGGTGTATATAACTCTGCTGGTGGGGGGGGGTTCCAAGATTGTTGTTTTCTGAGTTCTCTTCAATCAGTTCAAGTCCTTCTTTCAATTTTATTATCTTTTTCTCTGTGTCTCTGGTATTTTCTCGAGACTGGATCTCTTTCTTATATTGGCGTTTTATTTTTTGCATCTATTTTCCACTTCTCTCGTCATTGATTTTGGCAGTTGATTTTTTCATTCTACTGTTGATTTGATTTAAATTTCGAACTTTCAAAATGTGCTATAAAGTCGTCGAACGATACTCCGTTTGCAAATGCGTTTATTTCCAACATTCTATTGATCCATGCTCTGCGTACGGTCAACGTGGTCATTCCGTTCAAGAGAAGACTGTTCTTGTTGGCTATGCTTGTGCTCGACATTCTGCTCACTCTTCCCCGATTTCGCCGAGTTCTGGTCGCTGGCCTGATTCTGGATACTCGAGTTCCAAGGGTTCGGGCATGTAACCGTAACGCTGAGTTGAGTCTACTGGTTAGACTCTTGTTACGTTATGTCTGGTCCATGCTACAACCGAGGGAAATTATTTTGGGTACTTCATCTAGAGGATGAATTTGTGCTTCAATTTCAACTTTTCGGCCGCGTTGCTGGTTTGGTGATTCATGAGATATGGATCGATGATGGGATGAATTGTGCGGCAATGTTTAATTCACGCGGTTACGACTCTGACTGAATTGATTCACTTGGATTATCTTGCCCTGGAGGTGAGAGTGATGAGTGAGAGTGCCGGTCGCTTTTTAGTTGGATGATCTGATCAATTGGGACTTGTGTTTCCAGGCGAGACACAAGTTTCTCGCGAACATGGTGATTGTTGTACGATGGGGGATAGTCATTGGATTTTGAAATTTTCATAAACATTCGTTTGTCTGTGAGGCGGTTTGTATAGTACATGACTCGTTGTTCTCTGTTCTTCTTATACAGTCTTCAGTCCAGTAGGATGGTTATACTCTGGTAGTTGGCTGTTTGAACTGGCTGGGTTGGTTTTGATTGTGCTGCGCTGGTTCTGTGGCATTACATACTGCATGGGCGAGCGAGTATCTTCTGTCGTTATCTGCTATTTATATTAAATAAATTTGAACTTCCACTCCTTGAATTTGTCTGATATGGATAGATGGTTGAGTAAAAATGTTGACTCAATGGCCTGTCTTGACTGGCGCTTGCAGTTTTCTTCGTAAGTTCTCTATATCTTTTTCAATTTGTCTTAAACATTCCATACTATCAGTAGATTATTGATATACTAGTACCAGATCAAATGCTTGTACTGCTTATTTCAAGTCAGTTTTCTCAGGTCATCCGTGATAGGGCGCCGTGGATGCCAGGTCTCAGCCACTGAATTCGTATACACTTTATTTCTCTTCCACTGCGAATGAAATCAAACAAGCTCTGGAATTATTTCTACTTACTCTTACTCGCTGCTCGATTTAATAAAAGCTCAAATTGGTGTAAAAGTTTGCCTTGACAGTTGTTTACCCGCTACGAAACTGATAATCGCCAACGTCTATGCCAATGGAACACAGCGACAATTCCTCCCATAAGAATTCAGTTTATTTACCGATAGATTCTCCATACTTCGACTTTGCCTTAAAAAGAAAACTTCAAATTCATCTGAACCCGGCTTATCCTATAACCGTGGAAATTCCCACCATCCGACTGCCCCGCCCGGAATTCCCGAGTCCGGGGGAGCATATCGACAGCTATAAAACCGCTCCCCACCTCATCAACTGCACGACTGCACGAAGATCACTGTGCTAATCCCATAATGGCCACCAATAACCCTCTCAAGGTCCTCTATAAAGAAATCAATGGCAGCAAAATCACGACAGATGTCTATCTGCCACCATCGCGAGCGTCCTCGCCCCAGAAATATCCCATCAGTGGGTCCAGAATTCGTGCATCCGAGAAAGATTTACGGCTGACACACTCTAGTCATTGATATACATGGAGGTGCCTTCATGCTCGGCCATTCGGGCATGGTCTCAATTCCCCAGGTAAATGATTGTCTGGATCGAGGATGGATTGTACTCGTTCCCAATCATCGGCTTTGTCCGGGTGTCAACCTTTTAGATGGACCGATGCAGGATATCCGTGATCTACTTTCGTGGATTCATGATGGACACCTCGATACCTTCCTGAAAGGTCAAGGACCTTATCAGGCTGATTTGGAGAATGTTGCTGCATTCGGAACTTCGTCGGGTGGTCATTTGGCTCTTAGTCTGGTATGTTTTGTTCTGCATCTTCGATGGCGTCCACTATAAGTAGAAAAAGTTCTTACTATCTATACAGGGCTTTGGAGTCAAAACTCCCCCAAAAGCAATCCTCTCTCTCTATGGCGCGGTCAACTTCTCCAATCCACTCTGGTCTAAGCCCCTCCCTCATGTCGCGGCAAAACTTCCAAAGGAACTCTCCTTGTCCTTTTTAAATAAAGTCTACGATGAACTTCCAATTCCAACAGATTCATCCGTTTCACTAGAAGGTCAAATGGAATCCGGTGTCTCCAAGGGCCCTGATTTTTCAAAACCTCGTGATGCATTCGCTTTCACGCAGATTGCGGGTGGAACGGTACTGGACGCTATTTATCCGGAGGGTCAAACGACGGATTCAAATTATGATCTTGTTGATCCGGCAAGAAATTTGACTGCGGACTTTCCACCGACGTATATTGTGCATGGACAGTGTGATACTATGGTACCTATTGAGTTGAGTAGACGGTTTCTGGCTATATTGAAGGATGCTGGTGTTCGGTGCGGTATGACTGAGGTTCCTGGGGAAGAACATACGTTTGCTGCTATGATGGAGGTTGGTTCTCAGACGTGGTGGTTACAAAGGGAGGGATTTGATTTCTTAGAGGGGATCATTGGGAGGGGACTGCAGTGATTCATATTCTTGGAAATACTAGTATGTAGATGTCCGTATGGTGGATGATCCATGGATGGAATCTCAATGTCTACCAGTCCTAGTTGTACTACAACTACATTGAGAAACAACTACATTGAGCAATAATGCAACGTACTACTAGTACATTGTAAACTGCATTATTTATCAATGTTCCAAGATCACTTCTCGTATAACACAGATATACCTAGATCCTCTCGCGTCTCTGAGCATATCAATCAATGTCGTATATATCGAGCATTCGTATGAAACTGCTAGGCCTCTGCTTTCGCCGTCATGGTGTCCAGCCTCAAAGAATCAATCGTAGTTCTCATCAACTCCCGTTCAGAAGAACCCTGCACATCACCAAACTCCTCATCCATCTCCTCGAGCGTTTTGCCCTTCGTCTCAGGAAGTACAAGCAACGCCCACAGCCCAGCCAAAAAGCACCACACTGTGAAGAAAATATAGGTTCGATAACCTTGGGTATCCATCATAGGGGGAGTAGCTACTCCGATGACAAAATTGGCAAGCCAGTTAATGCAAGTGGACAACGCGACACCTTTCGATCTAGAAGCTGTGGTAAAAACTTCCGAAGGAAGTGTCCATCCCAACGGTGAATATGAAACACCGAAGATTAGAATGAACAAGAAGGCAAAAGCCACAGCTGCCCAGCCAGCGTCCGTATGAGCTAGCCAGTTATCAGCAAACAAGCCGCTCACAATTGCGATTATCATGTAGCATATTGCACAGCCGAATCCACCAATGATCGCAAGAGGGCGACGTCCAACTCGGTCAATTGTAACAATACAAATGAACACTCCAACGAGCTGGAGAATATTAAAAACCCCAGACAGAATCAACGACATCTCATCAGATTGTCCTAGAGACCGGAATAGTGTAGGCGCGTAATAAATGAAAGCGTTTATACCGGAGAACTGTTGGAAGAAATTCACACCCACTGCAACGGATGTTCGTCGCCAATTCTTTCTTTTAAACAAATCCATCCAACTGTACGCTTCCAGTTTCCAGCCTTTGACTCCAGGATGATCTCTCTCTTTCACAAGGCGTTGGAATCTTATCTCTGCGAGGATACCATTATATTCGGCTTGTACGCGCTCATCTGTGGAAGGGAGGCCGCGTAGCTTTGCTAGACTGGCCATGCATTCTTGGGTACGATCCACGAGGGCAAGCCACCGGGGCGAATAGGGGAATATATGTATACCGATACCGAGAAGCGTAGCACATACCATCTGCAGACCGAGGGGAAGTCGAAAAGAGATGTCACCTTCTAGAAGCCGGGTTCCGAAAGTGATCCAATACGCAATCACGACCCCAGAGACGATCGAGACGGACTCAAGAACAAGAAGGGTTCCTCGAAGATTAGGTGGAGAAATCTCCGAAATATAGAGAGGAGCCGTCTAATGACGGAAATGGTCAGTCTTCAGCCTATTGAAACGACAAATGAAGAGGAAGACGAATCAAAAGATGATTTACCATAGCCAAAGTACCAACGCCAATACCACCAATCGTTCTCCCAGCAACAAGCATCCCATAATTCTGTGCAGCTGTCTGTATAATCGCCCCAATGTCGAATATCACCACGACAACAGTCAATGCCCACTTTCTCGATATTTTATCTGCGAGATAAGGCATAAATAGACACCCAACAAAAGCGCCAAGTAGCAACATCCCGGTCATGAATCCTGTACCAAAAGCGGATTTTGTCTCGGGAAAGGTTGTATGGAATTGATCCATCACGTTAATGATAGAGATTACACCTTGGTCATATCCGAATGAGAAACCACCTAAAGATGCGAGAAAAGCGGCTCCAAAAACGTAGCCTGAGGAAAAGAGACCTCGGACACCATTTGGGCCATACGCTATCGCGGAATGTCCGAGTGCATTGCGAGTTTCACCTTTGGTGATGGCAGGACTTTCCTCATGTTTAGAAAATGGGATAGCACTGGCCTTCTCGGCTTCTTTGTTTTCCTTCGCGCTCATTTTGATATTCTCAAATGATAGTGATGATAGTGATGTCTATTATAATGAGTACATCATGAGTAAAAATCAATGAACGTGAATCAAGTCGGGCTTTTATATCCATATTTGCTGAAACCCAGTCTTCAGTACTAGAGTCCGGGGACCCCAATCTGGGGTCAAGTTAGATTGAAACCCTAATTGCTGTACCTCGCGGCTTTGCCTGATTGATTGGTTTATCGGCATTTCCTTCCGAGAAATCGAATTACCGGATATGGATAAAAAGCGGCGATACCACTAGTTAAAGTCAGAACTTTGCTGCCCCATCTTGTTCGACCCCCTCGTCTGTCTCAATTAGTTCTCAGTAATCGAGCTTCGGACTTGGCTTCTGGTAAATAATTACTAGATATGGAGAAAAGGTGGCGAGATCATTAGCTATAGGCAGAACTCTGCTGGACCGGCTACGTCTTTTATTTCTACTAGATGCCACCATCGGGTCTCAAATATCAAGGGTTATGATTGGCTTCTGGCAAGAGGGTTTGGAGAAAATGAAGTCATGGTATTGAAACTAGGAGGTTCTTGTCGGGACACTTCCTCCGTCAGAACAAACTAGTACTGATGGATAGGTAATACTCTTTGTTTCAAATTGGTGTATGCATTTGCGCTCAATTGCGGCTTTAGTGTTTAGACCGCCAAGTTTCGGTTTTAAGGTCTAGATCTAAATTTGAATCTGATGAATTGATCATAATACCACGGGGTTCGGAAACTAAGAGGAATTTCAGCGATAGTATGGATAGAAATGCAAGGTTGGGAATTCAAAAATGGTATTTGAAACAATACATTGCCCATTATAAGATCCGTCTCTCTCGTCCGACTTTACTGTGCCGTTTAATCGAAACGTGCCTAGACACTTTCCTCCTCAATGTATAGTCTATGATATATTAGATTGGTGATGAAGGATCTTTGATCAATAATATTACTACTAGTAGTTAAAAATTTCTTAACCTTGGAAGGTTCATGCGGAATGAATGTAGAAAACAATTCTTGTTTGCAAACCGAGCAGACCATTTGACCGCGGCCTAGTAATATAATACTTGATGCATGACCTGGGCTCTTTTTCCTCAGAGCCCCTTGAGCCTTGGCATTAACCCCTGGGGTGAAAGCCAACTCCTTGAGCTTGAATATTTTCTATGAAGACGCATGGTACCTATTAACCCATGATTGCTAAAGGTGCTTTTTTGAAGACATGATTCATGCAACTACATTTCCATTCACCAAAGAACTCCTTCCAGATCATCACCAAAGTTAGAAGATGCACCTTATAATCTAGAGAAGATCTTCCAGCCCCTGCCCATAGAAATTACTTTGGTGCAGCCGAGGACTTGCCTGAAAGGCTTGGGAATCCGCAAGCTCAGGGTCAATCATCTCCCTCGAACGAGACTTGGAAGGATATTTGAATAGTTTCCTAGAATACTCCATTTAGAATTCCATGGATCTACTGAAACGGCTACGCATATTCTACAATGCAAAAAGCTCAAGAGATCTGAGTCGTTTATCATTATTCATAGCATCTGAAAAAGACATAAAGCCTGAGCGACGAATAACTCATGACATCCGATGCTCTTCAAATAATTCCGCATGGCAAATGTCCCTTTCTGAATACATTTATCACTAAATGCAGGACATAGAGCGGACTTATCCCATCCTAAAGGCTTGCACAAACATCATGCACAAGATAGGTTTCTCATGAAAATGAATGCCGGGTCTGATTTCCTTGCACAGAGTAATCAGCGACATATTGTCTGGCGCATCGGATAGGTTCATCGATGGTCTTTTATCCTCTGCTCTCCTCCCCTGTATATTAACTGGCCCACTTCTGCCCGCGGAGTGAAGCCTGTTCACCCGCGGCGAAGGGGGATTTTTTTGGGGGTATTTTGTGTGTTTTTTTCGTGAAAGGTTCGTAGAAATCATCAAGCAAAGCGAAAAGCGATGACCGGGGTTCCTGCGGCCAAGATCCAGATTTTCAAGTTATCGCGAAGCAGATCATTTATCCTGTACAAGACCAGGATAATTGTTGGAAATTCAATGCTTAGCGGCGGACCACGATGCCCTGACGACGAACACCACGACGAGCACGACGGTATTCCTCATCACTATCCTCTGATTCGGAGCAGCTTGCCTCGGAGGACTCGGAGATGTAGCCACAGCGGCTACCACCGCAGTCCAGCTTGACGCGGTCACCCTTGCGAGTGATGCCATAACGTTCACAGCGGCACTGCACGGGGGGATCGCTCATTGAGGACAGAGAGGATGGTGATGTCGAGCCGGAAGATCGGGATGACAGAGAGGAACCGGCGGAGCTGGGTGGGCTGTTGGAGTAAGAGTACTCATCGGACAAGCGAGAGCCAGCAAAGCGACGAGTGAGATCATCGACGGTGGGAGCAAACTCAGCCTCACGAAGCTGGCGGGAGGCATAGGGCTTGGAGGGCTTTGGGTGCTGGATTCTTGATGGTGATAGAGCACGACCAGTTGCGACGTTGGTCGAGGCACGGTGGGCCTTAGGGGCATCACTGCGACGACTGGGCTTGCCACCGGGAACATCGAGGATGTTAAGCTTGCGGCCGGTGGTGGGCTCGACGGTGTACTCGACGGCTGGATCGTGCGAAACGTGATAACCGTCCATGATATAGTAATACCAGTAGCGGCCACCCAGTTGCAGCATGGAAGTCTGGAAGCGGAACTTGCCAACCCATGCACCGGGCTTGTCTTCAGCAGACAAGGGCAGTTGACGAGAGTAGTTGTCCCAAGAGCCGACAAGGTGGACGGTCTTGACGTTGGACGAGGTGCGCAGGGAGAACTTGAGTTGAACGGCGGCCATTATGAAAGATGCAAAATATAAAATGCGAAGTATTCAAGTTTGATGAAAAATTGTCGTAGATAAGAGGGTGGAAAAACAACTGAACTACCAGGGTAAAGTTGTTAAGATGCTCTTTGAAGGGAACCAGTCCACGACAACGAGAATATAAAACAAAGAATTATATCCGAGCGAGATTAGATTAAAGTGGATTTGTTGATAGAGCTGGCACAGCAAGGCGAACGTCGACCGGCGACGATGAGGCGCAGACTGTAAAAAGTTGAAAGTATTCGAGTATAAAAAACCGGCGAGGCAGAATTTGGTGGGCAGACAACACAGAGAGCGCAGCTCGAAACTGTGTGTAAAAAAAGAGTATGATTTTGTTGGTGGATTGGTTGACGTTTGAAAATTTGGGGGAAATCAATTAGAATAGAATAATAATGAAAGAAAAAAAAGAACCAGACAACCAGTGCCGGAGGTTCAAAAAACTCGAATAAGGCAGCTCTAACAAACAAACACTCGCTGAAAGAAAGAAAAGAAAGAAAAGAAGAAATCCGCCTGGGCGGTTATGGGGGATTTTTAAGGGACTCTCATGGATCAGCGTAGAATTGTTGGCTTCATCCTGGTGGGCGGGTAATTCATGGAATTCATTGGTTGATGAAGGTGTTGCGCAGTGATGAGCGGGCTGCAGGGTTGAATTCTCGTCACATCCAATCGATTGTGCCGAGTTGACGCTCGCGGTGAGACTTGGAAAGGAGGGGTTGGTCGAATGAGATTGGAGAATTCCGTTTTGTTCATCATGTAGGACATTCTTAGCTGCTGTCAGATTATCCATTATCCTGTTCTCGGGAAGCCTCTGCAGAAGGTGAGCTAGCCATGTATGTACTTAGTACATGGTACGGAATACAAGATGCATTGTCCCAGCATGATAGAAGGTTATAAACAGGCGAAACCATGGTAGAAGTGCAGATCAATTCGATTATTGTGGGAATAGTCTAGTTTAGATTCAAATAAGATACAATATTAAGAGAATCCATCTTGATATCAACTTCATCTTGCATACAATGGATCAAGATAGTTACAAGTATCCAAGTACAACATGTCAAACCGATCATAAGTGACATCAATTCCGTGTCATCTGGACTCTCGTGCGCACAGTCCATTCTCTCGTATCTCGGAGAATTTCGCCCAAGTCAATCGAAGGAAAAGTGGGTTTCTCCGCACGGTTCAGCTTGTGAATATCCAGTATTCGAGTTCACAAGTTGATGATTTCAGTGGATGGAACTTCTGTATAGACGAGTATTCAAGGTATCTTTAGTACCTCAAGACGGAACAGTAGATAATAAGATTGTACGTCTAATTCTTTGGAGAACTTATACTGTCTAGCAAAGCCGAAGTCATCTCATCATGACAGTGCAGCACACACAGCATGAAAGCCACAGCAAGCCCAGTCTGATCCCCATGCAGGACGGAGCGAATCCCTGCTCCAATGGCAATCATCATTGGTACTCATACATCGGCACAAGATCCATAACGACGCATTGCTTCGATATTGTAGAGCGGGGATACTCATCACGGACAGACGGGTCAATGCGTATTCAATTGTTCTGTGAAGAGGATATTCAAGGATTATCTTGCGGATTGAGATCCATAAGATAGGAGTAGTCTTGTAAGTATTTGGTAGTATATCTATGTGTCGGGATTTACAAATTATCGATCACAGTATGCAATGTAAATGCTCGTGACTTAGAATAGTTGTAATCTTGTCTGGTTCTATGTCATTGAATTTGAATTGAATTCATAACTTTTAACACTTTCAGCTTGGAATGTCATGTGTGATCGGGCTATTATTCTAGAACTGAAGTTGTCGTCTCGTGGTATACTAGAATGGCTTACTGTACTACTTTGTATGCTCTGCTGGCATTTACGATCAGCAGCGCTATATATCTCAACCTCGTTGAATATGACATTTTCTGTGTAAATTGACATATTGGAAGCGTCAAGTCGGACCAGTCACTTTAGTCTATCCAATACCCCAAAGGCCGATGCTAGAATGATCTCAAATGCAGAAGGACTAGACCTATACACGACTACTGAGCGAAGATAACAGCAAGTTAAGACTAGAAATAGACTATACACAAGCAATATGATCCATTGACTATGTATGACCAGATGAAAGAAGATGCGATATGCCAACCTCCAGACGCCGCAACAACCCAGCGGACTGATTTTTCGAAATCATTAAAATACAATAAAAAAAAAAAGAGAAGAGAATCCCACAAATTATCGCACCGATACACCCGATCGGTCCGTAAACATCCGAGCGGCAATGTTCATCGAGGCCAGCTCTTGGAACAGAAGCTTGGCAGCGTAGGGGATGTGCACCTGTGAGATGCGGTGCTTGTTGTTGCAGAGACGGCACTCGAAGAGACCCTTCTTCAGTTTGCTGTGAATTTGTTAGCAGGGTTAAATGAGCTATTGTTGTTGTCGGGAAATGACTTACGCAATTGGGGTCATTAGACCGCAGTCGTCACAAATATGGACACGGAATGGATCCGAAACGTCGAAAAGACGTTCCTTCAAGAATGCACTAGCTCCATGGGCAATCATACAATCACGTTCCATCTCTCCGAAACGCAGACCACCATCACGGGCACGACCTTCGACGGGTTGACGGGTGAGAATCTGGGTTGGACCACGGGCACGAGCGTGGATTTTGTCGTCGACCATATGACGAAGACGCTGGTAGTATGTTGGGCCAAGGAAGACTTGCGCGACGAGCTTACGACCAGTGTGGCCGTTATACATCACCTCGAAACCGCGAGATTGGTAACCGTGCTCACGGAGAAGACGCGAGATAGAGTCGACTGTCACGTCGGTGAAGGGAGTGGCATCACCTTCGAAACCACGGAGGGCAGACACTTTACTCAATTGACACTCAATCAAGTGAGCAATGGTCATACGAGAGGGAATGGCGTGCGGGTTGATGATCAAATCGGGTACAACACCCTCGCGAGTGAAAGGCATATCTTCCTGGCGGTAGGTGATACCGATAGTACCCTTCTGACCGTGACGAGATGCGAACTTGTCACCAATTTGGGGAATCTTGGTGGTACGCATGCGTACCTTGACGAATTTGAGATCGTCATTGCCGGTTGAGATCAGAACTTGATCCACGATACCATTCTCGGTACTTCGCAGCGGTGTCGACACATCGATCTTGGTGTGAGCCTTGGTACGTTGGCCAAGCTCCTCAGCCTCAGGTGCTAAAGGAGCGGTCTTTCCGATGATGATATCTTCTCCGGAAACACGCACGCCAGGGGCGATGATACCATCCTCGTCCAGCTTGTCGTATGTACCCTTGCGCATACCGATGGTGTCGGAACGCATTGGCTTTTCGAATCGTTCGACAACAGTCAAACCAACCATCTTCTCGGAATCGGTGTATGTACGGTAGAACAGACTGCGGAAAAGACCGCGATCGATACTGCTCTGATTCATAATAACGGAATCTTCTTGGTTATAGCCAGAGTAGGTAGCAATAGCCACGATGGCATTCTGTCCGGCCGGCAACTCGCGGAAACGCAGGAACTCCATTGACCGAGTAGTTGCCAGAGGCTTCTGCGGATAGTATAGAATGTTTGCCATCGTCTCCATGCGCTGGGCAAAGTTGGTCAAAAAGACACCCATGGCCTGCTTACCCATGGCAGACTGGTAGGTATTACGAGGAGACTGGTTGTGATCGGGGAAAGGAATGATACTGGCGCAAACACCGAGAATCATGCTGGGATGAATCTCACAGTGAGTCCAGGTGTGGGCGCGCTGGCTAAGAATTGAGCGAACTCGTTTGTTCGGATCATTAGTCTCCTCCTCAGGCAGTGCATAGCCAGCTTGAAGCTGTTTGGAGATCTCGAGATCTTCCGGTGTCATGACGATCATGATCGTCTCCTCTTCTTCTGCATCGACGTATTCGACGGCACCTGATCGAACCAGACCATCCCATCCGAAGTAACGCTCCCGGCGCTCTTCCACGTCCATATCAAGTGGCAAGTCCTTATCTTGTTCAAGCTTGTGGATATGTTCCTTGTTGAGAATCAAAGATCCAGCATTTTCGCTCTTGGGATCATTGTCAACAACGAACAATGGACGACAGACACGTCCAGTATCGGTGAAAATCTTGAACTCTCGCTCGCGGATATCCCGAATCAAACTGACTTCGTGAGAGATCATGTTGCGTCGACGCAGCGATTGCATAGTGTTCACCAGATGCGACGGGTCACGGTGGATACCGACCCAGACACCATTAACAAAGACCTTCGTGGCATTTGGTGTGACTTGGGGCTCGAACTCTTCCAAAACTTCCATATTTCGCTGGATCATGAAGTCGATGATAGGCTCGCTAGGAGTACCGACAGTGATGTAGCACATGAGCGCCAAATTCTTGACAAGACCACAAGCCTGTCCTTCGGGGGTTTCGGCTGGACAAACCAGACCCCAGTGGGTATTATGAAGCTGACGAGGTTTGGCAATCTTACCATCACGACCAATGGGCGTGTTTGTACGGCGCAAGTGAGATAGCGAGGAAGCAAATGTATAACGACTCAACACTTGAGAAACACCAGCCTTGGCGCTAGCTGCCTTCTTTTGCTCACCCCAGTTACCTGTAGCAAGCGCATATTTGAGACCACTAGTCAAAGTGGCAGCCTTCAGACCAATGTTCAAGTAAATCTCACGGTTGGTCTCAACGCAGCGCTGGACATAACGTTGTAGATCACGAGTAACACGAGTGAAGAGAACTCGGAACAAGTTTGCAAGAAGAGGACCACCCAAGTCGAGACGCTTCTTTCCGAAGTGATCACGGTCATCGACATCACGGCGACCAAGAGCACATTGAAGAAGACGATGCACCATGTAACCCAAGAAGAAAGCCTTTCGGGTCTCACTGCCCTCGCTCTGCGAGATGTGAGGCAACAATTCCTTCTGCATGATTTCCCGGGCGTATCGCACACGACGCTCGTGGTTCAAGTTTGATTGAGAGGAGCCACGCTTGGCGATGAAATCAAGAGCGACTTCTCGGTCCTGAATGACGAAACCCTCCTCAATACACGGCTTAAGCATCTCCAACATCGGGGTATCATTGCGGTCGTAGCAGATGTGGTTGAGGATATCTTCGTCAGAAACGACACCGAGGGCACGGAAAACGACGACGATGGGGATGTCGGACTTGACGTAGGGGAGGGTCGATCGAATAGTCGGTCCAAATCCACCCTTGGCACTATCACCCTTGGCGAACAGCTTGAGTGCAAGCTGCGACAGGAGTCGAGATCCCTTTTCAACAGCACTTCGGATTTCGGCAACGTAGGGAGTCGGGCTTGGAGGCGCTTTCTTGAAAACCTGCACAATATTTCCAGCACTGCGCTCCTGCGCGATCAAGACCTTTTCACTTCCGTTAATGATGAAATAACCACCCGAGTCGTAAGGGCACTCATTCCACGCGTAGAGAGACTGCTCATTCAGGTCCTTCAAAATACAGTATTTGGACTTGAGCATGATAGGCATCTTTCCGATGAAGACCGTATCCTCTTTCCTTTGCTGCTCAGGGAGCTCCTTTGTCTCCCACTGCAGATATGTTCCACGGTTCTTACGATCTTCCTCCGGTTCACCCTCATCCTCATCACCATCACCAACCATACGCTCTCGGCCCTCCATGATTTTCTTCGAAACATTCAGATAAAGCGGACTGGCATAGGTCAAGTTTCGGAGGCGGGCTTCTTGAGGCAACATAATCGTCGTCGCACCGTCGCCTTCTGTCACCGATGGTCGCGAAAGCATGATGGTTCCGAACTTAAGTTCATAACGACGGACGACGACCGGGTCAATTTCGTCTTCGGCGGGGGGCAGCGTCTGGTCGAGAACCACTTGTCCTTGTTCCTCCACAAGCTCCTGCATCGTCGAAGAAATGAACTCATCGAAAGAGTCGAGTTGCTGAGACACGAGACCCTTCGTATCGAAGAATGAAGAGATCACGGTCCAGCAGTCCTCGGAGGTGATACCCTCATCCGCGTCGTCATAAAACTCATCCTCATAGGCTTCGTCGTAGTCCGCCATAATGAAGGTGTTGTGAGAGCTCCCTGGTGCGATCACCAAGGAGGTAGGTTTGGGGGGAGATCGGAGCGAGAGAAAAGGTGAGGCTTAATAAAGCTCGAAATCGCAAGGAGGCGCGTCGGCCGAGGGAAGGCGAAGTAGCCGGTGAGGAATCACCCAACGCGCAGTCCCACCTGTCAGTGACTGGAGAAAAGTCTCGACGGTCACGAACACGAATAGAAGATGCGACCGGGGGGGGAAGTTGGTGGAGATGACGGACGAGACCAGGCAATGGCAGGGAATTGAAGACTTGGGCGGTTGGTCACGTGCTGATATCACGTGAGATACACATCAACGCAGGCAGAACACTGCAACATGTATTGCGCTGAATAGAGAACAATAATTATATGTAAATGCAAGACTCTATTTTGGAAACGGCTTGAATTCTGTCCTCTTTCCTATATTTAAATCCAGATTTTTTGTTGGGTTGTGGGTGATCGTTCAACAATATATCGCGGATGTATATATACATGCCCTCCACGGTTTGTTTCGAGTGTAGTACACTCCAGGACTGTATCTATACAAACAGCAGAGTAGGTACTCTGCTGTTATTTATTACCTTGGTCAACTACCTAGTTGACCAAGGTAATAAATACTACCCTAGTCTCAATGAATACTAGAAAGTATTTATTACTTGCGTAGTACAATTCATGATCGTTGAATGATCCATCTAATCCGAACCAGTCCAATAGCGTACTAGTATATCATCGAATATTATATTACATCTCCACTTTGCTGCAGTTTCTTTGAGATAGTATCTCAAACAAACTGCAGCAAAGTGCTCAGCATATCCTTAAAATCCTTCTGCCCAGCTTCTTCCTCATCAAGTCCCTCAAGTTGTTCTAAAACACAATCAGCACTATACTTAAAACCTCCCTAGAATAGTACATACCTGTCAAAGTACCACGAACCAAAGACAAGTCCTCGTCCCGATCAGCGAGAAGCGCAACAACCTTCTTCTTAGCGCCGTCATCCTCGGCAATCAGCCATGCCAGGATAACATCAATAGTCTGCTCATACAATTAGCAACAAGCCCAAGCATCCCCCGATATAAAAGGCTATACGAACCTGCAGTGAGAATAGTCCTGCGTCGAGTCGGCGTGAGAGCCACTCCCCCGCCATAATTTCCTGATCATCCTTTGAGAAGCCCTTGCGTTCCTTATTGATAGCTTGTTCGACCGGCGAGACACGGGCTGCATATTCTCGGCGCAACTTAACCAGTTTCTCGATCTTTTCATAATCCTTCTCCATGAATTTGGCCAGTGTTCGAATACGCGGTGCAGAGCCACCAGGTAAAAGTCTGAGAAGGGAGGCGAACATGCCCAGAAGATGCTCGATATTTTGTCCCTCTTGCTGTTGAAATGTGAGATTTTGAGATCTTCAATGAAAATAAAAAAATTGGGTAAGTACTCACCTTCTTCATGAACATGCCGAAAATAGTTCGCAGACCGGCGGCTTCAACGAGCCTCTCGCAAGCAGGACCACCTCCAACTCCACCAAATGCATGATCGAGGACCCTCAGAGCGCGTGGTTTGCTGAATTTTCCTTCTTTAAGCATGATCTGTGCTAATTCAATACCCTCTGCCTCGATGAACTTCTCTTTCCCTGTATCTTCGTCTACGAGACAGATCAGACAATCAAAGAGGTTCTCAACGTATTCTTCTTCATCTGAGTCCTTCTCTGGATCGCGTTTCCGGTATTGACTAAGGAGTTGAAGTATGAGATCAATGCCATCAAGACCGATAAACTTCTCTCTATTTTTCGAGGATGACTGTAGGAGGATAGCCAGGATTTCTGCAGAGTATTGCTTGTTTTGTGTCACCGGGGATTCCTTTTGTTGGATGCGAGACAGAATCCATGGGAGGATCGAGGCATCTTGTCCAATTTTCTCTGCTAGAGAAGTTTGAGAAGCCAGGTTCTCCAGTACACCTTGGAAGAGTTAGTCAATGCTAAATATAAGCTTTCCTTTTCGACATACCGAGAATGTAGTAGACACCTGCTCGGTCAGTATCGGAGTTTTCATCCAAACGCGAGAGATTCGAGGTCAATAGCTCAATAATATCGGCGTCCATCTGTTATAGAATGAGCAAAGGGTTGATTGTGCCGGTGCTACCGAGGTATACATACCATTGCGTTGACAAGGGCATCCCATTGCTCTTGTTCAGCCTCCACATCCTCGTCGGTAAGTTCGCTGATGATTTGAATGACATCAATCGCAATATCAGCATTCTCATGAGCAAGCAGCGATACCAAGGACCCAACACAGCCCATTTTCGCAAATTCCGCATAGAGATCTGGATGTTCGGATAGAATAGATAATCCCTTGATCTCGGTATCGAGATCGGCCTCGGAGGCCATGAATCTGCAAAATAACTCAGTTAGCCATATAATAAAAGTACGGTACCCTTCACAAGTAAATACTTTTGTGGATCGTTTTCGAACTTAGCTCGCAGCTCAGCATTCTTCGAGATCTTCTTCTCAAAATTGAGCGCAAACCGACGCACCCAAGTCGCATCGAATTTCTCGGGGGCAGCTTCATCCTCTTCCTGCTGATCAATATATTGCATAGCTTGCGCCGTTTTCTGTTCCATTCCTCCACCGAAGAAACGGCCTTCTTCATCGTCTGGTACATCGTCCTCGAAGTCTGGAGGTAATTCGGGGCCGGCCTCCCCATCATCGTCGAACTCATCTTCAACCATGGCTTCTTTTCCTTTTCCTTTCACGTCTCCATTGGGGTCGAGTTTGGCTGCCTTGTAGAGTTCATCTTGAGTATCTAATTAGCGCGGGATTGACGAATGTAAGGCGGGTCAGTGGACGGCGTACTTGGATCTTGAACAGGCTCGAACTTGCGCTTGGAGCTACCGGAGGCAGACTATTGGAGCCAGTTAGTTAATTAATCACAAATCCAAGCATAGTCGACCTGAATGACTGACCTTGAACAGTTCATCAACACTCGTCATAGCTGCGGCGTTGTGTAGTGAAGGGTGATATGAGTGAACACAACTCTCTGCAAATGCTCAAAGGTGAACGCGAATAACCAGGATCGCAAATAGCAATTCTCCCAATATGCAGTATCACTGAAAAATCAATTTCCCCCTTCACTGCTGAACGAAGAGAAAGTAAGTCGAAGCTGGTCGAGTCGCGCCAGAAAGAATCCGGCCGGCGCGGTCGACCAACTGCGCAACCCGCAGATTTCTCGAATGCCGCCGGGACTCCATCGACGTCTCCTTCACATCCAACTCAACATTTCATCATCTTCTCCTTCTTCTTTCCTCAATAATCCACCTTTTATCATCGCAACAATGGCTCCTAACCGTGTCGCTCTCTCCAAGAACGCTGCTCCTAACAAGAGCCTCTACGCCACCATCAAGGATGAGGCCACCAACCCCGAGAACACCACCATTGTCCGCAGTCTTCTGGTCTTTGGTGTATGTGGAAGCAAGCCCGAATCTTATGTTGGATTTACTCGTTTTGAAATGGACTATTCAGACTGACAAGCTTTTATAGGCCGGTGTCGCATTCCTTCACAGCAGCCTCGGCGAGCTCCTCCTCCCTCCGTAAGTCGCGCAGCCTTCTACCCATCGATCGATCAGACGGAATAGACTCGGACTAATAACATCGCAGTATGTAAAACACCATTCGAACCAATTGGATAAATTCTCGATCGATTTTGATTTGATTTGATTCCTTTTCTTGGATTCCGTGAAGCATATTGGCGTCGGTCAGGGAAACGTGCATAGACATCTCGCGGACGATGCTCTTCTGGATCTATCTGTATAATAGTGTTGAATGGGGCGTATGAAAGATGCGTGGCCTGTTTAGTTTGTCATGAATACCATATTTGATTAAATATTTTCCTCTGATGCTCGACCTCGAGTCTGATGGTCTGACTTGAGCTTTGGTGGCTATAGATGTCTGATGCCTAGTAAAGCAGATAAACCGTTGCTTTTGTATCGAAGGCTGTAAAAACTCTCGGAATCAGACCTGATGCTTCCATAGCTTTCATATGGGACACTGGGGAGTTGTTTGAGTAACTAACATTTGCTGCGTATGGTAGTAACTACTGTTTTGTGGCAACACAGCATGATATTAGCTGAAATGTTCAATCTTTGCAAGTCATATTCTAAGGTTGGCTAGCCTGAACAATCTCTTTTATTGGCCTGTAGGGTATGAGTCATTTTATGATAGTATTCATTCTACTTCTATGTTTAGAATCTATCAACTTGCATGTTTAAGCTTAAAAGTGTACGCAGTCTTGGCATCGTCTTAAGAGATTCTCAATGAGCTTCAAATTTCTCTAATTATCAACTTAGAGTAAACTATCCAATTTATCATAGCAAATCTGGGCCAGTATACCTCTCTGATAAATATAGATTAAATTTATACTATTCATTTTCCTACCGCAGTTACTCCATAGTAATATACCCATCTATACCGAATACTTCTCTCATATTCTGTAATAATACCAGCTGATATTGCATCTCAAAGTATACCCTTGTGGTCTCAATATCATAAATTCTATATTATATTCTACAATCTACTCCATCTATAACTTAAATCTCATCATATATTACCCCAGTATCAAAGATCAAACTGATTTGCCTCCACACCCCCACATTCCCCCCAGTTCCGAACACCGCCTTTGCTTTTGCCCTTGGGGGACTTCCGGGGCTGAAACGGCGAACATTTGACTTGTCCATGTCGATCATATACCATCTTCCCCGAAATTCATAAGCAGTCCAGATAGATCGTCGGAACTCAGAGGGACCTGTTCAACCCGAGAGTAGTACAAAGACATGCAGTCCCCCGCATGATGTCTCTCTCCCCAAATAGTAACGCTTTAGCTCTGAAGCGCAAGCTACAACATACAGAGAATCGCTACGATCCCGGTAAACGCCATCATCTCCAAGAAAGCTACGATCTTCAAGCACCATGGCTCTACGAAACAAAGAAGCAAAGCGGCTGGAGCCGAATGGGGAATCCAGCCGTACAAAGCTCATTACCACTAGCCAATATGGTTTCCGCCGTACAGGACCTCATTGATCCCGATTTCGACCCGCTGACGGCCATTCTCGACGAGGATCCTAGGTTTTTGAAACCTTTGCCGGATTGTATTGCGCCGGAGGATGTGGAGTTTTTGCGGTTCCGAGGTGCTTTGTCGATTCCGGAGAGTGGGTTGCGGAATGAGTTGCTTAGGTCGTATATTCAATGGGTGCATAGTTTTATGCCGGTCTTGAATCTACAGGAGCTTTTACGGTGTGTGGCGGAGAATGATCCTAATGGGAATGTGAGCGTTTTGCTTTTTCAAGCTATTATGTTTGTTGGGACGGCTTTTGTTGATCTTCAGCATTTGCTTGATGCGGGTTATGCGACTCGGAAAGATGCGCGAAGTGCCTTCTTTACTCGATTGAGGGTATGTATATCCTAAATTATCATCTGAAAAGATTGGGGATTCCCGCTGACAGTTCTAGTTACTTTATTCCCTTGATTGCGAGGAGGATCGTATCGTCATTCTCCAGACAGTGCTGTTAATGACATACTGGTCAGACCCAGAGAACAGCTTACAACGCGATATTTGGGATTGGATAGGAGTTTGTAATATTCAAGCACAGTCGATTGGATTGAACACAGACCCTTCATCATCGAACGATATCGACGCAAAGACTCGACGATTGCGTACTCGGATTTGGTGGTGCCTATACTCTCGCGATAGACTTATTGCCATGGGCATGCGAAGACCCTTACAAGTGAACGAAGGAACATGCAATGTTCCAATGCTCCGACTTGACGATTTCGATTTTGAACCATTCTCTGAGTCTGCGGTGGCTCTTTTTCACTGTCGCCAACTCGAAGACATCTCGCACCAGAAACGACTGGCAACAATGTTCATTGAGAAAGTGAAACTATGTCAGTGTATCGGACGAGTACTATTCGCACAATATGCCCCAGCACAACGACAATTCGGCGCAACTGATCGCACAACCGTCACGATTGTCCCGCGCCAGGCTTCGGAATCGGAGTTCACACGATGTAGTCAGAAGCTTGATTCGTGGTTGAACGCGCTGCCAAAAGATGCACAGTTCATTCCGGCATCAAAGAGTAATTTCCGCGAAGGGGAAGATGTATTACTTCTTCATGGCGCTATGTTACGTATGCTCTTCCACGCCACAACTAGTGCCCTCCATCGGCCTTGGGCGGCCAACTCGAAAGATTCATCAAAATCCCGACTCGAATGGCGTCAAACAGCCCGCAAGAAAATGCACGACGCAGCAGCTGGTATAACACATATCATCCAAGGACTCAACCAGCTCAACATGACCCGATTCCTACCCCAATCCGGCGTAACCGTCATTCTACCCGCGGCAGTGGCCCATTTATCAAATTCGATGTCGGATAACCCAGCCGTAAGAGAAAGCAGTATCTCCAACTTCCATCGCTGCATTCAAGTTCTTCACTGTCTAAAGGATATTTATCCCGCGGCAAAAACCGAATTTGCCAATCTCGAAGCCGCTACGAAAATGAGTTCTGGAAATCCCAATTCAAACACATTCTTTCAGATCATGCAATATAATTTCGACCCATCGCCCTCACCAACGAACATGAATCCAAGAAAATATAGTATGGCAGAATCTGTCACAGGCCCTGCATCAACGCGTCAGGAACAAAATAAATCATCAGAGCAACAAACTTCCGCACAACCTCATCAAAGAGCACAATCAACGTCTACACCTCAGCAAAACCTTCATGAAAGACGACCTAGTTCAGTAACACCAAACAATGACCCTTCAAATCCAATCTCAACACCACGACGTTCCTTTCCCAATGACTTCGACGATCATTTCGCCGTAACAGAAAACTCAACCATGGACATAACGTCCGACAACCCCTTCTCCTTCTTAAATATCGACTTCTCCGCCTTCCCCAACGTCGCAGATCCACCAACACAAGATATATATCTTTCCCCTTCACATAACGATCTAGATAGCATGGACTGGACAAAAGCATTATTCAGCGAATCCTCCGCAATACCTGAACTAGATGAGGATCCATTTACTAGGGACGGAAGAAACTCAAATGATACAGGACGGACGCAGAGTATTCATCAACAACAGGGACAGGGTGAAGAGCGGGATCTCTTCTCTTTTACTGATGGACTTGGTGATGGTGTTCAAGGTAGACATCATTCTTTAGGTCATGCTTCGGGTATTACTGGGGATTTGGATCGGGATTTGGGGTTTCAGACTGGTGATGAGATGTTTTGATGGGGTTTGGGTTTTGTTGATAGCGTTAAGCGGGACTTTAGTTTGGTATTGGAATTTCTTTTTTTGGAATATGTATTGTGTATATAATGCATAGAGAGTATTTAAAAATGATCTTTATTTGAGATTATGGCTGTTTCAATGTATTGAGAACTTACGAAGGTACTCGGGTTAGGGTTAGTACTTGGGCGAAGAATGCATCTTGAGGCGCGATCCTCAGACAAAAATAAGAGTCCTCGCTGTATTACAAGAAGGATGCTGAAAATACATGATTCAAATCCGATTTGCAAATTCTACCTCTATTATTGGATATCATAGCAATGTGCGTGCCTCCCCACCGTTTTCCAAGTAATAATCTATCAACATGGACAAATCTAGACCTCCTGTCGAAAAGCTTCAAGTCGTGTACTTGAAGGGGAGTACACTACTTCTGCGCCCAGCGATTACTCTCATCACCTTCTTTCCAGTCTTGCTCGACGTATCCGAGCGTTTTCTTAACTTCCTGAACCTTTTCATGATCACCTGTATTCTTGCCTAGATTATCACTCAACTTCACAGCTGGTCGACCATTTGCCGTTGCGATCTTAATGACGATGTTAAGAGGCTTGGACTTTTCCTGCGTCGTTGTGTTTTGGTAGTCGTCTAGAGCGTTGTTAGTACAGAGGTCCCACAGGTGATAGGTTGAGTCTAATCTTTATGATGAGCATACTGGTGAAGAAAGTCCCCACGCCAAAAGTGGGTGTGAAACCAGCCTCCTCGGCAATAGTCTTGTATTCGAGACAGTGCTCGATATCCAAGGAGTCGGAGAATACAACGACCTTCTTGTCCGTGATACCCTCGCGATCATAGAACTCGCGCACCATTTTGACGAAATATGTAGGGTCACCGGAATCTTGACGAACGCCCGTGTATACCTGGGCGAAACTCTTGTTTCCGTCGACTTGGCTGGAAGTTGTATCAGACTTTGGTAGTGAGATAGGTTTACGGAAAGCTTTGAGGAAAGCGGGAGTTCCGAATGTATCCGTGAGAGCGATTCCAAGGACCTATTTGAGTCAGTTTGAAGCAAGACGGTTTCTTTGAATAGGAGGTACTTACACCCTCGCCGAAGCAACCGAGCCAATATTGCAATGCTAGCTCATTGGCATTTTCGTAATCATCGGTGATGGCCGCGATGGTCATGTACCATTCATGAGCAACAGTTCCAACGGCATTTGTGTCATATTTCATAGCAAAGTGTACATTGCTAGTACCCGTGAAAGCACCCTTCCAACCCTGCTTCTTCCCTTCAGCAGCAGCCCGACTAAGCCCTTGCATCACCAGATCCTGGGTATGATAGTCACGTCGACGACGAGTCCCGAATTCAGAAAATACACATCCATTCTCCAATAATGTGCATCCTTTACGGAAAGCTTTCTCCTCTTGCTGGTGGTAGTCCCATTCTTTATCAGTGAACATGAAATATGCTTGGCTGGTCAATGCCAACAAAGGGATTTCGTAGAGAATGGTATCGAGCCAGAGTCCTTTGATGATGTACTCCACATTTCCCTCATCCTCGTCACTGCCGGTATCTTGTGAGGGCGTGAATTTGATCTCGAGTTGTTCGGCGGGTTTGAGTTGGAATGTCTCGAGGAAAGTAATGTATGCGTCATTGAGGTAAGGACATTTGCGCTTGAGGAATGCGCGCTCGTCTGCGGATACGCGGACATTGGCGAGCTCTGGGGATTTTTTAGCTTCATTGTTAGAATTGGAGGGTGAAGAGACAACGTACTGTCCATTTGCTGCAGAATCCATTTGTAAGCCCCGCGGCGCAATTTCATATGCGGGGTGCGATTCGTGAAGCTGTAGGTCACATCTGACAGATGTTAGCAGCGTGTTTTCGGAAATATGGACAGATAGACTTACAAACATCGGGGAAATACTTCAGAATAGCGCATTGCATCGTTAGCTTGTAGAGATCAGTGTCCAGAAGTGAGGTGATACCCTCCGGTGTTGGAGGGGTAGCTTCCTGGCCCATTTTGCTGGTATACCGAAGATTCCGGTAGGTAAAGCTGAAGGAATAGACAAATCCTCCCCTGAAATTCCCGAAAGGTGTTACGGTTAAGAAACTAGAGCACAAAATGGAAGACAAAAGGGTAGAACGGAGGAATCCGAGCAACAACGCGGACCAGGCGGACTTTTTGATGCGGCGATTCGCGGGGAAAAGATAGGCGTTTGCACTGTTTGCAGCGGAGTATAAGACCCGACAAAGCAGGCAAATTATATTAAATGTCTTTGATTGTCGATTCATTCAAATAATAAATTGTATAAAGACGCAGCTATGAGATTTTTGTGATTGTGAATGTAGTGATTTCTTTTTATTTAAGAACGTTCTGGAAACAGTCTATGTGAGGCTTGCAGCATGCATGCCTAGCCCTAATTGCACCTGCATCCCTTTATTGACGATAAATAGGACCACTGATTGTACCGGCACCGGATACATGTTTGTCGCAGATCAAGATCGGAGCCATTGGACTAAAACGGATGATGGGGAAAAGTTCGAAAGGAATGACCTTCAGTTTGGGAGTGTCAAATGCTACTTCAGAACCTGGCTTGATGATTTGTAGGATCCTAGATATACAAGCAAATACCTACCCGATGTTTCGCAAGGGAGCTTAATGTATCTTGGGAGAGAAGGCCCCTACTAGAGCCGAAGTTCTACTGCGCAGTAGTACTTAACAACTTGTTAAGTGGAGCCCTTCTCGTTTAATATGAGACAAGATTATCCTGATAAATTTAGGTTACTCGTATATCTAATATGATTTGTAGATTCCCTGAAACGAGCGTATTGAGAGAAAGGGAGGACGTAAACGAGCATAGGAGAGTGTACGTAGATGACTATTGTGTTTTGCCGTCGAGCATTTTCTAATGTCTTATTTGTTTTTGTACTGGCTCTTTCGGTCAAGTCCTCTGCGACAACCAAATTAGGTCTCAATGGTAAGTCATCATAACATAATTGCAATTTCCACCCGCCAACCTCTCATATCACGAGCCAGACCCGCGCGATCTAACTATACAATATGCACCACATATCGCCCTGTATCAGTCTTGACCCGCAAATATCGCTCATTTAGACTGTGATAAAAAATATTTAGATTAAGTTCTCTATGTGATTCCGCGATCTCATTGACTTCAGCTGCGTTATTGTGTTCAACTGAGAGGTAGGCTGGCGAGGAGGCTGTCTATATAGACTTTAGCGGATGCGGTAATTCGCCGTTCATAATACAAAGCATATACTGTGTAACGATGTATATACTGCATCTCACGTCTTTCAAAAACACATTCTTTGTAAACCAATATGTTTCAAATTAAACCTTATTCATTGATATATCAAAATAAAGAAATGAACAGCTTTGAAGTAAACATGTAAGCATGTTTTAGCAGGTGCAACTACAACTGTGTACGTCTAGTGACTGCCCTCACTTCCTCCTCTTCACCACCAGATCCTTTCTCGTTTCTTCTTTTCATTTCATTTCTACTTCTTTATTTTTTCAGTCTACTCAATACCATCTCAAACACCTCCTTTACCTGAGTAACAATCAACTGCAATCCGATGCCAACTATATTATGCCTGAATTTCAAGGCATCACGTCTCGAAATAACGTGACTAAGCCATCCCGGTCACCTGATCTCGACCAACTCGACGCCCTTCGAGTGACCATCCAACCTGATAATCAGACCAAAAGCGCTCGACAAGAAAGGGGAAACACCGAGGAATATCTGCCCCCGTCGAGTCGCTCATCTTCGCGATCGCGCTCATCTCGTCTGCGCAAGCCCACCCCCCGCAAACCTCCGAAACAACCCCGAACACCAAAGACACCAAAGGCACCAAAAAGACAACGACCCCAACGCGCAACGATGGCTCACGGTGCCGAGGATTGCGCGACAGTCCTGGAACAATTTGTTCATGATGTCGCTAACTTACCTCTCGAGATCAATCATCTGATGGAGGAGATTCAGGCGAAAGACAAGATCATGCAGGAGTGTCGTGCCACCATCAATTCCCGAGATGGTAGTATCCAGAAATTCGTCAAGTTGAACGGTAGTCTTGCACCGAACCCGAAGGAAGAACAATATTCGAAATCAATTCTTCAGAATTTGGATAAATGCTCGCAACTTCAGGATGAAAAGATCCTGCTTAGCGAGAAGGCATGTGTTCTGCTCGATCGCCAGGTCAAACGGTTAGACGTGCGTATTCGGGACTTACAGAATGAAGGCCTTCTATCGAATGAGCCTCCACTTCCCTCACTGTTCGATAATAAGAACCCTTATCGTGATCCTCCGAAGGTCTTCTTCCCCGACTCCACCCCTTCAGACACTCCCGCCTATGCCACACCCCTCAACCCAACTTCTGGCAACACCAACCCAATTGTCGCCGCCGCCCAGCGTCTCAGTCAAGCTACTACCCCCCGTGTGTCGACTGCGGCAGCCTTGGCAGCGCAGGGCACTGGCCGTAGTTCGGCTCCAGCTACACCCGGAGGGGCAGCAGGCCTGCATCTTCAACAACGTCAGCAGCGCGAGTCCTCTGCGGGTGCGGTGGACAGTAAGCGCCGACGTCTCAATCCGCCATTTGGTACTCTCCCTGCTGCATCGTCCAATCTTCGTCAGTCTTCTCTTGGTCCCGGTACACCCAAAGCCGGAACACCAACGGGTAGTCGGGCGGGTAGTGCCGGACCGCGTGCAACGAGTGGAATCAAAAAGCCCCTTACGAAGAAAGTTGCCCCGCACCAGCAAGTTAAGAAAATCAAGTCTTCTGCCGGGACTAAGTCAAGCAAGCGGTCATCCAGTGCAAGTGGACGTATCAAGGCTTCTAAGAAATCTCCTGGTGAGGGGGGAGATGATGATGATGACTCCATGCTTAGTAGTGCTGACATGTCTGAGTCGGATAAGAATGATGAAAGTGCTGAGGATGATCTTGATGATGATGACGACGAAGATGAAGGCAATGAGGACACCAAGGTCTATTGTACTTGTCGAACAGTCAGTCATGGCGATATGGTTGCTTGTGACAATGACAACTGCCCGTACGAGTGGTTCCACTGGAAGTGTGTTGGTTTGACGAGGGAGCCGGTGGGAACATGGTATTGTGATGAGTGCAGGTCAACTTTGGGCAAATAAGTTTGACCAAAGAAGATTGTTGTAACTGGCGTCTTTTCTCTCTTTTGTTTGCTTTGATACCCAAGGCGTTGGGACGGATAATCCTTTGTCTTATTGTGTGATGTTCACTTCTTTGATGTATTAGTATGTACTTTTCAAATTATATCGCATGACTTTCTTCTGTGTCTGCTCAATCTCGATTCCAATCTTATGCGACTGTAAACTAGTCTTGGATGTCTCTGGGAGACTGTAGTCACCATCTCTACTTTGATATCTAGATCGTATAAGTCCATATCGAAAATGAACATTGAAATCAGAGAAAAGTGGTAAACGATATGATTACTTCTCCAGCATATCAACCGCCAACGAATAAGCCCTCCACTTAGCCTCCTCCTGCACTTCTCCAGCATTCAAATTCTTATCCCAACCATGCTCACACTCTTCCATTCTCCTCACCACAACTTCACTCCCACTCTCCCTTTCCACACGCAACCCAAACTCCTCCGCTTCAGGCGCCATATTATCACGAGCAGCAGTTACGATCAAAAGCCTCGACGAAAAAGACTTCAATTCCGCAAAAATGGGTGATATCCTAGGATCCCTCCTGTCAATTCCGGGAGGGATATAGCAATTATGAAAGAATCTTGCTATGGCGGGAGGAATCAATTTTCCAGCTTTATCAGGAGCGACCTTCAAAGATGGATCTGATGCCATATCCACTCCAGGATAAAATGTTAAAATAGAATGGAAGGTGTTTTTTGGGAAGAGGCTTGTTGCAGCGACGATGGCGAGATTTCCTCCGGAACTGAAACCTGATATACTTATTTGAGATTGATTGTATTTGTGTGGTTGAGAGAGGATCCATTGGATGGAGTCTTGGATGTCGTTTATTGCGGCTGGGAATGGATTTTCCGGGGATTTTCGGTAGTCTATGTCGAGGACTAGGTGGTTTGTGGTTTTTAAGATGTAGGTGCAGAAGTCATTGTCTGTTCCGAATGCTGGGAATATCATTGCGCTGCCGTGGAAGTTGAGGAGGATTGGTTGTGGATTATCGGCAGTAGTATTGTTTGTAGGAGTAGTGGATGTGGAATTTTTTGTGTAGAGGTGGGCTTGAATATATCGACCTTTATCTCGACTTGGGATTTGGAGTTTGGTATGGAGATTGGTGGTGATTGTTGTGGGACGTGTTAATTTATATACCGTTCGTAGTAAAGTCACGGTGATTCGAAGGTAGATGTTTCTGAAGAACAGAGCTATGCGCCACATTTTGGAAAAGCATGTACAATTTTAAACAAGAAAGGTCTGATTGAAGGAGGCTCAAGGTCCATCTTATATCCCATTTTATATCCAACTTCAACTGGAAGAAGCAGCGGAGTCCCGAAAGGGAAATTCAGTCACTAAACCCGAAGAAGTTAGTGGCGAGCGCAATCCCTCTTGGGAATTTTATACATCATCCATCATATACATTGAAATGTATTTAAATGACATATTTATGTAAGATATTATCTCGGGAAGTATTCAATCTTTGCATACTTCGCATAGAATAATTGATACTGATTTGGTGTTTCTCGGTCATCTGAATTTAGCATGGAATGCATCAAAGCTGACTCGGGCGAAGTTGAGGCTGAGTCTACCACTTATGACTCCATGATACGCACCCAAAGTCGCAAAAAGCTTTAGATTCCAGTTCTAGTAGCTCTAGTAGTATGAGCATTGATACTTCTTATCCTACCATTCTGTAACCTCCAATTATGAACCATTCGATTCAAATTCCTCGATAGCATAAATAGGTATTTATGCTATAAATGCAGCAGTACTGCGCAGGATATCCCGATGTGCTCCATTACCAACGATATCGAAACCAACACCCACGCTCACAACGCCGAGAAAAATACGGCAAAAATACAACAAATATATCGCAGAGCAAACACACTTTCAGAAGGAATACGGAAGATATATGGCACGCCATAAACCAGTGCCGAGGATTATTCGCGTTACTCGTAAAACGTGTCCGATGCCATTTGTTGATGTGGGAACTCCTGGGAAAAGCTAGTATCGTCATCCCTCTAGAGGGATTTGTTGGTATTAATGCCGAGGAGATGGAAGGGTACTAGTAGATGGTATATTGTTGATCGATGAAGGGGGGGGGGGTTCAAGTTGATATTTGCGTCTATCTCCTGCTGGACAATGTTCAAGTGTGCTGGTCAAGTTATTTCAGCAAATTCGCTCTTCTAAAGTCATGGAGTATCTACTAAATGGCTCGTATGAAGCTAGTATTGGCTTGATTTTCGCAGTACTTATATGGCAGGCTATTACCCTTGACTAGTAGTTATGGAGCAGACTGAATATCAAATCATGTATATTAGTATTTATGGATTTTCATGCCGACCCAGTAACAACGGGGCAATTAATCAGATATTACCGTATGCTGACAAAACCTCTCAACACTCTGCGTATACTTGATGGATGATTAGATAAAAGACCCAAGCTCGAAAGGCGGCTTAAAATAAGTCTCGTTTGAAAGACGGAGAGTGGGATATCGTAGGTACAATATCTGAGTTACACTACTTTACGCGTGAGTCTGCCCATTAATTAATATGAACTCCTTCATGGATATTATATCAGAACGAAATAAAGTCATTAGATTCGTCTGTCATAAGACACTAACTGCCATGATTTCGTTCCCCGCTCTTCTCTATTTGATACTGTAACTGGTATGCTAGGGTAAACATAACTGGCTTGCACCAAGAGCAAGTCCAACAAGTCCAGGAAACAGCTATGCCAAAGATCAAAAAAGCAACGCCAACGCTATGCATATATCCATTTTTTGTTTTCCTCCGTCTTTATGCAACTTGGCACGATCTCCATGCCGTGTCAAAGTGAAAGTTATCCCATGCATATTCCTTTCTGTGGCTATTACTGTCACTCGCGGTGTGAGGCGAATGCCGAGGTCCTAATTACCTGGTGTGACGTGCGACAGAATAGGTGTGACAGGTCGGTAACTTATCACTTGTGGGTTGATTCATTCAGAATCCAAGGACTTTCTCCTTCCATGGGTCGAAATATTCACATGTTTCGGGACTGATGGCTGCTCCTGGAGAGCAGAGCTTGAAATTCGGACAGGGTCCGCAGGGTGATTCGGTCATTCCGTTCTTACCGAGTAGGTCGAGGGGTGCGGGATCGCTACCTTCGCCATTTGGCTTTCGGGCTTGATTGGCTAGGACGATGTTTGGGTTTTTGACGGATTTGTAGAATTGGCCTTCATTCAGAGAAACGAGTTTTTTGTCGAAGCAAAGCATTTGTAATAATTGGATGACGCTATCGGAGTGAAGTTGGACGGGTGTAATTGCACTCTCGTTCACTTCTCGAGTGATGTCCTCCACGGAAGGATAGCCCTTGTAGTTCATGGGGTAAGGGATAAAAGTCTTCTTCCCAGCTTCGACATCTGCCTTGCCAGTGGCAGTCTTCACACGCTTGGCGCTGCGCCCACGATCAGAGGGCACTTCGTACCAGCTTTTCCGGCTGACGGTGTATTCAATGAATCCAGCAACAATGTTAATGAAGTTGGTATCAAGAACACCATCCGTAAACCAGGCACCTCCGGTGACATCCTCATTCGGTGCCAAGCCCGACAGCATGTACATCTTCCGGTTGGGGGACTTGACATTGTGAATACTTTTGATGTAGTTCCTGCCCTCGAGCGATTTGAGACAGCGATCGAGAATGGACTTATGCAAGTTGGTACGGGACATAATATGGCGCACCCAGACACCGGAACGGCCAGTCGAATGAATGACATTGTATACCAATGACTCGTCAGGACTGAGGCTCTGAAGTCTGAACAAAGAAAGAAAAAAAGAAAAACTTGTTAGCACTGATGTCCAACTTCATGCGTCTACTTAAGGAAGAATGAACCAGGCAGCCTACTTTTCAGCATCCTCACGAGGAATGAGCTTCCATCCAATGCGGTTCTGGGCCTGGTGGAGCCGGAACAGTTTCTGATCAACTAGCGACTGAGTGCACTGAAGGAGTAACGCCACATCGCCCTTGGGGATGACCTCCAGGTCAAGAAGGTCATTTTGATAAACTAAAGTGTCCGGGTCGAAATTGTCCGCACAAGCATCGTAAAGGCTGGAGGCGAGCTTCGCAACGCGGGACTCCGCGGCCGCCATGGTTGGAGTTGGAGAGGGGATTTCGAATTCAGCTCGACAGTAAGGAGAGGGGAAAGATCATTGGGGGGAGGGAGGGTTCATGATCTTATCGCACACTTGCGAAAACCAGGCTGAGTCAGAGAAGCATGGCGTCTCTCTCTTTGTTCGAGTCGGAAGTAGAGTCGAAAGAAATGAATCACACTGTTCGTTTTTTTCGGCGGGGAGGCCCTTTCCAGTTTGGGTTTAGTGCGCGGAGCTGTCAGCGCCTTAGGAATAAGGCGGTGAGGGCGGTGAGAAAATTTAGGGCGGTGAAGTGGATCTATTGGTCAGTTTCAGGCCTGCAGGCTGTAAGGCTCTCAGGCTACAAGGTGTCAAGGTGTCAAGGCATCACGGAAATTTCGAGAACCTTCATTGTTGGAGCTTCAAGCTACGAAGATATAACGCAGCTTGTCTTGTTCTTCAATCAACTTGCATCGGCTTATTGACTTTCACCATGGCGGACGCACTAAAATCTGAAGGTAACAAGGCCTTCTCGGCTAAGGATTATCCTACGGCCATGTAAGTGCTTTACAAAGTGAAAACTACCCCGCTTATCGTGAATTCTGGGGCAATACTGATGAAGTCACAAAAGTGAAAAATTCACCCAGGCCATTGAGATCGAACCCGAGAACCACATCCTCTATTCCAACCGTTCCGCTGTCTATAACGCCCAGAGCGAATACCAAAAAGCTCTCGATGATGCTGAGAAGGCTATTGGCATCAAGGCCGACTGGTCAAAGGGACATCTCCGTAAGGGTGCCGCCTACCGCGGTCTGGGAGATCTTCGTAAGTATTGAGCTGGGTGATAAAATGAGTTTTGAGGTTCATGATGAGCTAACTATTGCAGTGGCCGCACACGATGCCTACGAGGAGGCTTTGAAGTTGGAGCCAGGAAACTCTCAGGCCAAGTCTGGTCTCGATGCTGTTCAGCGCGCTATTCAGGCTGAGGCTACCGCTGATGGTGTCCAGGGTGATCCTCTAGGTGGCCTTGGTGGCATGTTCAACGACCCTCAGATGATCCAGAAGCTCGCCAACAACCCTAAGACCTCTGCTCTGTTGGCTGATGCCGACTTCATGGCCAAGCTGCAACGTCTCAAGTCTAACCCCAACGCCATTGGCGAGGAAATGCGTGACCCTCGCTTCTTGCAGGTCATGAGTGTGTTGTTGGGCATTGACATGAGCTTTGGTGGTGAGGGTGGTCCCTCTGAGGCTCCACCTGCGCAGGAATCTAAGCCTGCTCCTCCTCCCAAGGAGCCTACTCCCGAGCCCGAGCCCGAGGATGAGGAGACCATTGCTAAGAAGAAGGCACAAGAGGCTGGTGATGCTGAGAAGAAGATTGGCAACGACTTCTACAAGAAGAAGCAGAATGATCAAGCCATTGAGCACTACGAGAAGGCCTGGGAGCTGAACAAGGACGTCACCTATCTGAACAACATTGGTGCCGCCAAGTTCGAGAAGGGTGATTACCAGGGTACCATTGAAATCTGCAAGAAGGCCGTCGAGGAGGGCCGTGATCTCCGTGCTGACTTTAAGACTTTTGCCAAGTAAGTGTATCGTCATGGCGGGTCAGCAGTTATATATTGTTCAAGGCATGCTAACCAGTCGATAGGTCCTTCACCCGTATCGGTTCCGCATACGAGAAGCTTGGTGACCTCAACCAAGCCATCGAATACTACCACAAGTCCCTCACCGAGCACCGTACCCCCGAAGCCCTCACCAAGCTGCGCGCCGCCGAGAAGGCCCGTGACAAGAGCGAGAAGGAATCATACATGGACCCCGCCAAGGCCGAGGAGGCTCGCGAGCTCGGCCAAAAGAAGTTCCAAGAGGCTGATTGGCCTGCTGCCGTCGATGCCTTCACTGAGATGACCAAGCGTGCTCCCACTGATCCCCGTGGTTACTCCAACCGTGCCGCGGCTCTGGTCAAGTTGATGGCTTTCCCCCAGGCTGTACAGGACTGTGACGAGGCTATCAGCCGGGACCCCAAGTTCATCCGTGCCTACATGCGCAAGGGTACAGCTTTGATCGCCATGAAGGAGTATAACCGTGCTCTGGATACTTTCAGCGAGGCCGCTGAGAAGGATGATGGCAGTCACGCACGTGAGATTGAGCAGCAGCAACAGAAGTGTCTGGAGGCACAATTCAGTGCTCGTGCTGGCGAGACGGAGCAACAGACTGCGGAGCGTATCCAGAATGACCCCGAGGTAAGCACTCCTTCGTTCTGGAATGATCGTTTGTGGAACTTGGATATTGATGCTGACTTTCCTAGATTATGTCTATTCTCCAGGACCCTGTTATGCAGAGCATTCTGCAACAAGCTAAGAGTGACCCTGCTGCTTTGCAGGAGCACATGAAGAACCCTCAGGTTCGCATCAGTATTCAGAAGCTGATGGCGGCGGGTGTGATTCGTATGGGACGGTAGTATGTTTGAAATTGTCTGATATGGTACTTTGCCCATGGAAGTATTCTCTTTGTTTGTGAAACGTAGTTAGCCTCTATGTTTATTTCAATGTGACACGACATGATCATTAGTTCTACCAGCTGGGAATCATCCTACAGATAATAGGTAGTGTATAGTATGCAATATACTAGTATAGGATAGTGGTAGGTGAGATTAAGATAATCCTCGAGCAACTAGCATGTCTCAGTTAAACTACGGGCGTGGTTCAGTTGGATCGAAGAACTAAATTCCCCGACCATGCCCGATTCGGCACGAACTGCTGATATAGATCGGACGACCTTGTTTATACTAGACTACGTGGATTGAAGTATTTATACACCCTAGCCCCAGGGTGTATAATACCTTGTTAATATGTCTGACTCCTAATAATTGGCTAGAACTAGTCTTCCCAAAATACTTATTGCACTACAGTAACGAAGAGCTAGGACTCAATTGAATCACTATTGGAGTAATGTGCGTATTTTGTAATTTCAGCTGCCAGCGTGAACCTCGGGTGTTGTCGCCGATCTGACCCACTAAGTACGACAATGGGATAGATACAGCATGGGATCGCATGGAGTTGTGGATACTGCGATACTCTTGGGAGTGAGTCTGTGGGTAACGTAGGGCACGGCAGGGCTAACATTATCATTAGGGTTAAACTATTATTTAAGTGGACTACACTACTATGTGCATATGTAGCTACGGTCTGAATATCTTCATACCGCAACTATGGAGGTGTCGAGATGTGCATATTATTGTCCAAACTCACTAAATCTACAGTAATGGGGATGAACTTGTGACATTGGATATGATAGATCATATTAGGTGCAGGTCACTGCATGATCAAACCTAGGATGTTCAGCTGTGCTTGATTGACGGCACTAGAAAAGTTTGCTAGCAGCTATCGAGTGGGTTTCGATAGTGGGACCACGTGTAATGTTGTACGCAATACAGATATCAGCTATCCAGCTGGATATGTATGGATTGTAATGAATGTGATCTCTCAGTAACTGATCTCAATGCTAAATACTATAAGTACTAACTAATTATAGTGTAAGGAGAGAGTATATCTCAGGGGAAGAGAAAGGGGAAGATGGTTGCCTGTAGGGCTGTTCCCCTTTCCAGCCACAGTGGGATATTTCAGATCCACTTGGGACGATGCGATTGGACAATAAAGGTGGAGAGTCCCGAATGGGAAGAACGGAACCTGTGGCGGTGCAATCAATAGTTTGAGCTCAGATTACTCGAGAGTATTCGTACTGTATAGTATTAGCATGGCTGGGAATAATAATGCACTTCAAGTCAATCAGAGAACCAGTATATTCATTAATTCAATTGATAGAATAGTCAACATTCGCATACATATACACCGTAGTCATTGCTAGTATATACAGGACAGGACTGTACTACGTCACGATCTTCGATCGCCGATCTATCAAACTAGTAGTACTGTAGTTAGTACAATATCTTACCACTGGAGGATTCAGGGTTATCATTACTCGCCAATGACTCCACTGCAATCTGTGAATTCCTTGTCCCTGATTTAATATAAGTACAGTATTATACTAACCACTGTATTACATAGGTTATATTGTCCCACGTAATCTACCAGCCACTTTTTGACGCAAGCGGCTGGGCATCTCCCCGTCCCCATTCGGGTCTCTCCCACCTCTTCCACCTCCACCTTCTTCCACTCCCTCTTTTTCTTTGTACCTAGTCACTCTTCCCTGTTGACTGGCTTGACCGATTCTTTGAAGGGGATTGCTTCAATTTACATCCAGGCACCATCTCCTGCTCTGGTCACCCCATTGTAAGTTCACCTATCACTACATTCCAATTCCCCAGATTCGGATTGGTCGCAATTGGGGGTCCCTACCCGTCATCAGCCCATGGATCTCACCTAACCACCTCTCCCCACAGACGATTTCCCCTCACGACACCAACCACTGATTCCCCCCCAGTGTTCATACATCAAGTAGAATCCGACCGCCCGTGATGGCCTCTGTGGAGGCGGAGAAGACCGAACTTAAGGAGGAGGGGGTGATTGAGGCAGCAACCGAACTGGCCCAAGACCCCCAATCCAAGGTCAACCCAGATACTGTCGAGGAGAAGCTTGTTGATGAGACACGGCAAGCTGGTGGTGCTGCCTATCAATTCGATCCAGATGCTTCACCAGAAGACAAGGCCGCAGCAGCCGAGGCAGTACGTCTAAGACACTCCTAGAGTTCCCCTCAAGTTCCCCGATTCGGAGAGATCCGTCACTTTCTTGCGCGCGCGCTAACAAACTCCATCACAGCGAGTACCACCGGGATTTCACCACCAGAAAAAGCCCAAGGGCATTGCAGTAATTACAGACCAAGTAAGACGACCCTCTTTATTCTGTGCGACGCAGCGCAACACTCCAATTGACCCGATCGATAACTAACTTGTTTCCCCCCGTCCTTCACAGAATGACGGCAAAGCAGATTATGATCTCCCGCCTCCGCGATCGGCCACCGCGCTGATGGCCGAAGACGCCAATGCTGCAGACGGTCATGCCGGTGCTGACGAGGATATGCGATGGGCGCGCGACCGTACCGGATGGGAACCCAAATTCCTCAAGGAGAGAACGGAAGAAGAAGAGGCCGAGGGTACTCTACTCGACCACCAGACTTTCTTGGAGGGTCGACTTCCGGACAAGTTCTTCGGCGATTGGTATCACAATGCTGCCATTATTGTTTTCGCATGTCTGACCTCTTGGCTCATCGCGGCTTTGGGCGGTGGTGTTGGCTGGGTGCTGTTGGTCATGGCAGGCTGCAGTACCTACTATCGCACTTCCATCCGTCGAGTGCGTCGCAACTTTCGCGATGATATCAATCGCGAGATGTCCAAGGCTCGTCTGGAGACCGATACTGAGAGTCTCGAATGGATTAACAGCTTCTTGGTCAAATTCTGGCCTATCTACGCCCCGGTTCTCTGTGATACGATTATCAACTCCGTTGATCAGGTTCTGAGTACTTCAACCCCGGCTTTTCTCGACAGTCTGCGCCTGAAGACTTTCATTCTTGGTACCAAGCCTCCTCGTTTGGAGCATGTGAAGACCTACCCAAAGACTGAGCCCGATACCGTTATTATGGATTGGAAATTTAGTTTCACCCCCAACGACGTTATGGATTTGACTGCCCGTCAGATGAAGGATAAAATCAACCCCAAGATCGTCCTCGAAGTTCGCGTCGGTAAGGGTATGGTGAGTAAAGGTCTCGACGTTATTGTTGAAGATATGGCTTGCTCTGGCTTGATGCGCGTCAAGTTCAAGCTGCAAATTCCTTTCCCGCATATTGAGCGTGTCGATGTCTGCTTCCTGGACAAGCCGGAAATTGACTACGTCTGCAAACCTCTTGGTGGTGACCACCTTGGATTCGATATCAACTTCATTCCCGGTCTGGAGAGCTTTATCAAAGAGCAGATCCACAACAACCTGCAGCCTATGATGTACGATCCCAATGTCTTCCCTATCGAGATTGCCAAGATGCTTGCTGGAAACCCCGTCGACCAGGCCATTGGTGTTGTTGCCGTGACTCTTCACGGTGCTCATCAACTCAAGAACCCTGATAAATTCTCCGGTACTCCTGATCCTTACGCCGTCGTCTCCTTGAACAACCGCAAGGAACTGGGTCGCACCAAGACTGTCCACGATACTGATAGCCCGCGCTGGGGTGAGACTATCTATGTCATCATCACCTCTTTCAGCGATGCTCTTACTATCACCCCATACGATTGGAACGAGTACCGCAAGGACAAGGAACTCGGAACTGCATCCTTTGGATTGGACAAACTGGAGCAGGAGCCTTCCCATGAGGGTGTCTATCTTGAGATTACCGCCAGTGGCCGCCATCGCGGTGCTGTTCAAGCTGATATTCGCTTCTTCCCTGTTCTCGAAGGTGTCAAGCTTGAGTCTGGAGAGACTGAGCCTCCACCCGAGATGAACACCGGTATTGCTCAGTTCACTGTCGAACAAGCCAAGGATCTGGACGGTAGCAGGAGCCTGGTCGGCAAGCTTAACCCCTACGGTGTGCTGCTTCTGAACGGAAAGGAAATTCACATTACGAACAAGCTGAAGCGCACAAACAACCCTATTTTCCAAAATGCTTCCAAGGAATTCCTCGTCACTGACCGCAAGAATGCTCGTCTGGGTTTGATTATCAAGGATGACCGTGATCTCATGGCCGATCCTATCATCGGCAGATACCAGATCAAGATGAACGATATGATCAAGATGATGGAGCAAGGTAAAGACTGGTTCCACCTTCACGGTGCCAATGGAGGCCGCGCCAAGTTACAGCTTCAGTGGAAGCCTGTCGCTCTCGGCGCAATCGCCGGTGGTGCTGGATACGTCGACCCAATTGGGGTCATGCGCTTCCACTTCAAGAATGCAACTGACCTTCGTAATCTGGAGGCTATGGGCCGCTCAGATCCCTACGCTCGTGTCTTGCTTTCTGGTATCACTCGTGGCCGTACTGTGACTTTCCGCAACAATCTTAACCCTGACTGGGACGAGGTTGTGTATGTTCCCATTCGCAGCCCTCGCGAGAAGCTCTCCGTTGAGGTCATGGATGAGGAGACCATCAACAAGGACCGAACTCTTGGTTGGACTGAGCTCAAGGCTTCTGACTTTGTTCGGGAGACTGACACCCCCGGCGAATACGAAATCGATGACGAGAAGCAATTGATCACTAGCGGCCTGCGCATTGGCAAGGGCGCTGTTAAGGGTTATATCAACTACACGGTTTCCTTCTTCCCATCTGTCCCCGTTGTCAATCCCGAAGATGAGGCCGAGGCTGAGGAGCAGGAAGGCGAGGACGCGATGCCTAGTACTCCCACTACCCCGGTCCGCAAGAGCATGCACTCGAAGACCGCCAGTGTTGACTCGAAGGCTTCCAAGTCTTCGAAGATCTCCAAGGCGCAGTCAAACGGTGCCGCCACGAATGGCACCACCAACGGTGACTCCACAACCAACGGCCGTGCTAGCCTTGAGACCTCCACCTCTCGTCCTGCGACGACAACATCGGAGACAGCTTCTGTCCGCTCGATCCAGACTATCCCCAAGACTTATGTTGCCGTGGAAGATCTGGTCAAGTATGAATCCGGTTTCATCGTTTTCAAGTTCCACGAGGGTCACCTGGCACATTCTGAAGTGCAACTTGAGGTCCTGATGGATGATTATATGTTCCCTGCCTATACCTCTCCCAAGATCCACTCCAACACCGTCAAGTCCTCGGATATTGGTGAGGCCTTTGTGCGTGAACTTGAGTTCTCCAAGATTACCCTACGCCTGGTCAACAAGAACGATCCTAAGGATTCTAGCGAAGAGCACACTGTTGCTAAGCTTACTGGCGATACTCTCTCCACTTTGCAACGCATTCTGGTAGGTTTACATCGTCACAGGTCTTCTTATTTTCACGTATTCATTGCTAATATTTCAATAGTACAACCCCACTGAACTTGTTCTACCCGCCACAAACGGCGAATCGAGCAGAGTTACCGTTAGCGCCCGATATATCCCCGTTCAGATGAAGCTCGACCCCAAGGAAAGCATCAATAACATGGGTACCCTCCGCGTCAAGGTTATGGATGCCGCTGATCTCCCTTCGGCCGACCGTAACGGTTTCAGCGACCCGTACTGCAAGTTCCGCATTGGTCCTGAGGGAGAGGTGATTTACAAAACTAAGGTGCAGAAGAAGACGCTTCACCCCGCCTGGAATGAGTACTTCGAAACTCCCATCAAGACGCGTATTGGTGCCGACTTCCACGTGGATGTGTATGACTGGGACTTTGGAGACAAGGCGGACTTCCTGGGTGCCTCGGCCATTGATCTGGAGAGCTTGACGCCTTTCGAGCCAGCTGACCTACACCTCCCCTTGAACGGCAAGTCCGGTGCCATTCACTTGAATCTTCTCTTCAAGCCTAGCTATGTCGTCCGCTCCCGCCAAGGCTCATCCACCTTCTCCGGTACCTTCGCTGTGCCCGGTAAGATTGTCGGTGCCCCCGTCAAGGGTGTCGGATTTGTCGGTGGCAACGTGGTCCGTGGTGCATCTTTCCTCAAGCACGGCCTGATGTCTCGCATTGGCAAGGATAAGCACGGAGACGACGATGCTTCAGTCGTACACAGCACCATCGATGAAGACTCTGAAGCTCCCACCGAACGAGGTCTCAGCCCTGCAGCCGCTCTGACAGATAACGCCAGCACCGCTAATGGTGCCCACTCTCCTACTCCATCTACCCCACAAAAGGAACACAGCCGTAATCGCAGCACGGCTTCAACATACGGTGATCGTCTCAGCGTCTTCGGCGGAGGAGGCCAAGGTGACGCAGGTACAGCCCACATCACCATCGCCAACGCAGCTGGGTTCCCTTCCAGCGCACATGTCCGTGTCATCGTCAAGTCTCTGTCCAAGGGCGGCAAGGACGTCTTCAAGACTAAAGCCGTGAAAACTTCCTCCGGAATCATTCAATACCAGGATGATTTTAAGGTCTCAAACACCACTGCCGACGCGCAGTATCAGATTCGAGTCATTGACCACTCTACTTTTGGCTCGGATACACCTCTCGGCGACGCACCTTTCTTTGTGGCGAATCAGGGTTCTGAGGAGAATCAGGATAAAACTATTCCGATTGGTGAAGGGTCTGTTACTGTGCGTTCGAAATTTGTTCCAGCTGAGCAGGCGAATCTCAGACCTACGACTTCTCATTCTACGACTGGTAATAATGAGGATGGGGCTGAGTCGCCCGATTCGAGGAAATTGCCTAGAAGGAGTTTTCTGAGTAAGAGGACTCCTAGTACCTCTCAATGATCTCAATAAAGTGGTGTTTGTTTGATGGAGTCGAATGGTATATGCAAACTCCGTGGTCGAGTCAATTTTCTTGGTTCTGAACTGGGGGAATTGTTGATCTTGACTAGATTGGACTGGACGGATGGATATGATATGACTTGGTTGGATGGAATTGGTATCGTGATATCCTTATTTGAGCTGAACTAGCTATTGTTTTGTTAGCGTGTTAATGGATTCATTTTATTTCGTTACTTGTTAAGAACCTGAGTAGGTCACTTTGGGGTATTGAGTTGGGTTTTGCTTGACACTCGCGTCTAGCACTATCCACGATGCTAATGTATGCTAGTAGTTCTCCAGGTCTACAACTGTATATCAAGATGACCGTCTATACTACTCGATGTTCCAGTATTGATATCAGTGATTATGCATCAGATTTGAATAAAGGACTCTTCAGTCCACAGTGGAATTCTCCAATCGTCGGCCCTGAAATCATCAAAATAATCGGATAGCATTAATTCAATCAACCATATATACGCGAGGGACGTACATAAGAATCAAAGATATTCAATCCGACAAGGGGAAATGGTGGTGGGAACATCCACTTCAACTCGGACTATATCGGCGTATTTGATTGTGAATGTCTTAATGAATCCACCGAGGTCTTTTCTGATTCTGGTTTGTTTGTATAGACATGGGGATATTGCCCTGTGGAGTGATCGCTATGAACTAGTACAGAGGCCTCCTTATTCAACGCTGAATAATCCAATACAAAAAGAGAATTGCTGTTTTTGTGACTTTAAATCATCTATTAACGCCATCGTATTGTACCTTTCCGGTCACAGAAGTACAATAAAATCCCTGATAGATTGAGTAGCTATACTAGGTCCAGAAGAGGGGAGATGGCTACAACTATACCATGTTCATAGTGGCTCACGGGAAAAGAGGGATTTTCTGTGCTCCATATTCCAATGCATAGCTTACAACAAGGCTATTGTAAGTCGTGTGTATACTATATTCATAGTATGTGATGTTCTACCTAATCTTCTATTCTATTATGTTATTCTTTCTAGTGCATTCCAGCCTTGCGGCTTCAAAGCAAGGTAAATTTTTGTTGATTGGATTGACAAGCGTACCGATGTCATTATATTTACATTTATGAAAGAGGATATTTTGAAAAAATTTTGAACAATGAAAATAGGAGATATCATATCCTGCAATAATTGCAGGCACTCCAATAGAAATTATTAAGTGTATCCTGAATAATGAGTAATGGAAATATCCTGTATGCCGGAGGTGAATCAATTCTGTCCATTTTATAAACATTAAAAATTCTTTTTTTTTTTGGATACTTGATAAAATAGTCGGTCGAAGAATGCAGAAAGCTACGACAATGGTCTTTTTTATGCTAGTGACTGTCTCACCAAGATACAGGCCCAGTAAAGTCTATGGTACATCAGTTATATTCCGTTCTATGAAAACCGTTTCCGCATATTCACACTGTGATGACACGAGATTACATTACGCTAGGATCTTGGTGTGCCATTCTTCGCTGCCTCATTAAGCTCGTCATCTTTATCGTCATCATCGAAAAAATCATCCTCAGAGTCCATTTCTTCGACCTGATTACCAAGAAAGCTGAAAAACCGACGAACCTCATAAGACTCGACTGGCTTCAGGAACACGCCAAGTTTTCTCGTCTCCAGCATATGCATTTTGTTGTAAGGATCTCGGGTTGAAAGTACTTGAGCCATGTATTTATGCCATGGGTCATTCAAGAAATCCATGATGGGTATTTCGAGCTCGTCAAATAGTGCATTGAGTTTCCTGAGAAGCTGCTCAAATTGTCGATAGCGAAGTTGGTCTTCATCCTGGATGTTTTGTATCTCCTCTTCCTCTAATATTAAATTTGTATAGTCTCTCCCGAAGAACCCTGTCAGCTCACGACAACACGTATGTCTTAACCCAAGTGCCTCGAATGTAAAAATTCTAATGATACTGTAGTCTCTCTCTCTAGTGGCTTCTGTCAAATCAATCAGAGAGTTTAACAACAGGGAATAACGGGTCTTTTCAAGGCTCGATAAACGGAATGAAGAATCTGCCTGATCCGTGATTGCGTTGCATTTTCGAAGGGCAACTAAAAGTGTAGTGCAGCCCCCTTCGCAACATGCGCAGATACAGAAATCTTTCACTGAGGGGATCAGGAAGATAGTATCTTTTCTTTTGTTGATTCCTTTTATTAATGTATGAAGATATCCTGGGGGGTAAATGTCCTTGTAGAGGATGGCTTCTCCGAAAATTGCCGCCACTTTAGAGCTCAATAGATGAGCAATTGTTGTTTTTGAAAAAGGTAGTCTTCTTGATAAAGTGGCCCCTTTATCAACGAGCCATGTTATAGCTCTTGCATCGAATGCGTGACAGAGACCACAAATCATCAGCGGTGTAAAACCACACGAATCTGGTTCATCAATGTCTCGAAAACCAGTCCGATAAAGATCATCCCAAGGATCCAGATCACTCATATCTTGATGGTAGACTGGAATATAAGATTCGCCAAAGGATATTCCAATGGAACAATCAGCCGGCCATCCATATTTGACGAGTTCTGTGTAGACTCGAGAAACATGTACATCAAGAATCGACTCAGAATCCTCAAGGCTCGAAATTGAATCAATGGCTTCCGGTGGCAGATATGACTGAGCTACAGATTGTAGATATCTGAGCCGCTTCGCGTATTCATCAATCAAGAAAGATCGGATCTTTTCAGATTTGCACTTTATTACGATCTCGCTCGTCAGAATACACCCACCATGCAATAAAGGTTTGATTGAATCGATGTATTTATCAAAATCGGAATCCTGTGTTTCGGAAGGGTGATATGGGCACCTTACCAGATCCAGTTTAGATGCATCCGCTCCGAATTCTAGGAGAATACGGATCCCCTCAGGCCACCCAACTGCTAGTTCAAGCAATGATCGAGACTCTATCTTGTCATTGGCATTTGAAGCACCAGATTCCAATACTTTCCGCAGATCCGGCTCAGACTCTCTCAGAATGATTTTTACAACTTCCGGTACTTCCACAACTTGCAAACAATACTGGTTAATTATAGTGTGAATTTTGCCAGTCAGAATTCGAACTTACAGTCATCGTCCATACAAAGAACACGTCGGATATTTTCTTTCATGTGTCGACATCCGGGTAGAAATTTCACACGGGCTCCATGATTGAGAAGACACATAACGTGGAGGTAGATATCTTCTGTCCATTTGACCATGAAAAGATTTAAAAGAACTTCACAGGTGACGCTGTCCGCTTTGAAACCACAATCGATCATGACTCTTAGAAATTTAGATAACTCAAATCCTCGACCCCGGTGTGAGCGATGGATATAGAAAAACCCAATGGTTGAAACTCGGAAAAGAGCCTAAAATCGTCAGCTAATGCTTCAAGATATTTTGCGACCTCAGGACTCTTCCCACATTCACAACCGAGTCTCCCGACTCGGTTATATCACGAGGCCCGAATTTTCCTGCTGAGATCGCTTGTTGAAATTCACGTATCAATTCATCTTCGTAATTATGTTTCAAACCGGGATATCTTCCTTGGTGAAGTATCCGAGCATGTTTGGATAATGTTATTTCCGCCCAACAGTCCTCACCCCGATAGACCTGTACCTCCAGAATTGGTGCAATAGAAAATGCCCCAGCCCCATTTGAAAGCGAGAATGACAGCGTGATCTGCCGATGAAGCCAACCACTGTAATATTGAAAGAGTGTTCTGGCCTGGTTTTCACAGCGGGTGTGCTTGGTAAAAGGTGTCATTATCGAATTGAAGAGTGAATTTGAATTCGCGAGTTTGTCACATTCATTACACCGGTCAGACCAAGATTTCAACAATGCAGGTGCTGGCTTGCTGTTTCGCGGAAGGGTAGATATTGTAAGACGCTAGATCATATGTTAGATTGTTGCGTGAAATTGGGCATTCCAATGAGGGTTTTACAATTTCTTCCACAAGTTTGAATGTCTTTTCCTGAAAATCGTATGTTCTCTGTGTCCGTTGGGCGTTGAATCTGGAAAATCCTTAGTGACAAAAGTATAAACGTTAGGCTGACAGCACTCACATTGTCAATGCAAATTGGATCGTTGCTTGGATACTGTCTAGGTCGGCCTTGATATCCCTTAAGGCATTCTGCGCACGAACTGGATAGGCCGCCTTCTTGAATTTGTTCCTCAGCCTTTCCTTCAAATTATCTGAAATGACGGGCTTGGCCTGAGCGAGCCTATTTTCAAGCCTTTTCAAACACCGCTCTAACTCCAACACCTTGTCAGATATGTCATTCGCAGTCTCAGAATCTGTCAGCCTAGTGTCTTCGACAAAATCACGTAGTTGTTTCAGCGGTCCTTTGAGTGATTCAGCCTTGACGCCGATGCTTTCGATATCTTCGTCGTAGCCGCGCCATCCCTCTGTGTACTCGGTGATGTGCTTGCATAGCTGGATACCTAGTGAGACAATGCCAACCGCACCACTTGCGATCGAAAATGGATCAGACATGGTGCGTTCAGCTGCTAACAGTGGCTTCAAAGACAAGGCCGGGTCAAAAATACCCTCGGATTCGCAACGCAAACACGTCAACACGAACACAGCCATACGGCTCAGCCTCGTAGCCCGGGTTCAGCGCGTAGCCTGGGGGCTGGCGCTTATCACAATATGCCATACAGTGTATGTCAAGATCGCGTGGCCCCAATCAACGCCGGAATACGATGCTGGGTAGATATATCCCATGTCGTGATCTATTGTTTCAGCCTAACATCATAGTATGATGCGCCAATGTTTTGCTGGTGAGATCATAATTGAAGCAAACAAATTGTGCCGTGCGAAAGGGATATCCATGAGCGGTACCAGCGAAGCAGGATCTCCCGATATACTTATCAAAAAGACTGCCTTTTCGAGGCTCTCCTACCTTTGAAGCATTACGACCGACGAAAAAAACGTACAATCTGCTTCAAAGCCATGCAAAGACAAAAGCAACATGTTAATGAAGGCTGTTCTTCAATCACATTATATAGGACATCAAAAACGATCATTACTCGTTACAATACTTTTTTTTTGTGTCGTTTTACCCAAAGACCGATGTCGCGGACGAACCTCCGGCGGCACCTCCTTTCACGCCGTGCTTGACGAAGAACCTGGATCTTGATCATCATAAATCTGTATAAGATCAAGACAAGTTTCGAGAACTAAATTACATACTTAATCGATATTCTTCTCGAAAGCCTCATTGCTTACCCGCGATTGCTGTTACTCAGTATACTCGTCTACAGCAATATCTAGCAGACCGTCGACAACGATTGATTCAGTACAGTCCGACCCGATGGTCATGATTGTATTAGCAGGAAACTATATCAACTCTTGAGATATTCCAGTCGGAATATTGGCCACGGATCTCGAGACGCAGAGCAGCCCTGCTCTGCGTCAATCTGGGCGTTTCGGTCAGCGAGTACACTACTATAGATGTTGGATTTGTGTAGTTACCGATGAATTTTCTCGGTTGTCTGTTCTAGAAGAAGGTTTTCTACTGTCCTCTATTTAGTTTATCGATATTTGAAGTCTATTCTTTTCGCCATGACGGAATATATAGGCTCACGTTAGCAGCTGTTTCACCACTGCTATCCAATCAACACTAGCCGTGACTACAAAGTTTTTGACAATACACCGCTGAGGGTGTTGGTCCTCCGCGGCACTATTACACTCCGTCAGAATCCGACAAGGCATTCAGCTTTTACTCATTAGTCTATAGGGTGTCATCGGACATGCATAAACTAGTGACTCGGTAGGGTGTGATTAGAGATGATGCACAAACTCCTGTAGAGAGAATCTAGTGGCGAAATGGAATTCAGCTCGTCTATGTATTATACAAAGCAGGTTGTGATCTGTCACCTTTTTGAGTATTCTGATCGGTATCCCTGCGCTACAGCAATGTATTACGTCGACGGAGTAGTCTGGTAGTTAGCACTCAACCAATCACCTATCTGATTTTTTATATTTGTACTACATTAACTATCTGGATCCGCCGGATCCCTTCGTACAGCTGGTTGCTGTGTTATATTGACCTGGCCTTCCATACATTAGATGTACATACATTGCTGGGCTTCCTGGTTGCCTATGCGCACCTGGACCCCCCTTACGCTATGTTTTGTACCCATGGGATCAGCCGCAGAACTTTTCAATTAGTCACTACCAAGAAGAACGAGTTATAGAACTAAGTTAAATAGACCAACCATCCTCTTATAACACACCCTTTCGACTATCATTTTACAATCTTTTTTGATCATCGCAGAAATGTATCTCTCTACTGCCGCTTTGATTGCCGGCCTTTCCATGCTGGCTGCGACTGGGGCAGCGATTGGGGAAACGACGACAGGTGTAAGTCTTGCTTGCTCGTATAGAAGTGCACTCCGTGTCTTTGGATTGAAAATAAAATCTCATCTATAATTTAGGTAACATTATATGAAAAGGTGAACTTCCAGGGGATCAAGGAGGACATACCAGACGATAATCTTTGCCATCAGCCCAAATTGCTGTCAGTAAATCTTGATACGAAGTTAAGCCTTTGCTAAACGAAAAGATAGGTTTCGTAAAGCCAGCTCGATCAAATTCCACAACCATTCTTTTTGTCGTGTATACTGGTACGCCTGCCTGGAGTAAATCTTTATAACCCAAGCTGATAAAATTTGTAGGGATAAGTATTGCCGCTTTAATCGGCCTCTTCCCAAAACAGTTCCAGACTTGGGTCCATTCTCAATGAATAATGCTATTGAAAGTGTCCGCTGCGAATATCTGGTAACTGATGTAGAGGAAAGGATGGTTGCTACTGGTGCGCCCTAGTTGGGGTTCGGTCTTCTGAAATTTAGTCTCTAATGAATATGAATGATCAGCCGCTTGTGGTAGTTCTGTTACCTCTCGCCACCGGTCACATAGTAAATTGTTAGAAACCGTTAATGCTGTCCAAGAAGGATGTCTTTCGTTAGCATGCTGTTTGATCGTGGTGTTGAAATTAGTGCTGGCTCGATAATCTTTATACTCTTAGCAACGGCCCAAATGATCTACGGGTAGAGTGCGGCACTAATATTTGTTGATGTAAGAATAATATACATTTATCAACTATATTCTCAGAATCCGGTGAAAAAGAGGTTACTGGTGACGTCTATTTACGGTGCGCTCTACCTTCAACCTTGAAAAGATCTACTATATCTTTCCAGGTTATTAGTATATGTTTTGAAGTTTGAAGGTAGAGCTCTATCTATCTAAATAGAGCTGAGGGAGAAATAGATTTTGATGAAGAAGTAGTACTATAACTTGAAGTTCAAGTACTTTCTTCGTTCTTGCGCATCATAGCTACTAACCAACATCATATTGATTAATACTATTCATCTGTATGATACACCCTTATCTAAAAACATCCCAAACTAAAGCTTCCACCCCCCATTTAACCTCTTAACCACCAATCAACATAACCAAAAAAGCACCACACACATCACGTAGAGGAATCCCCTAGAGAAGATCCTCGCGAGAGCATTCATTACTCCGAGATCACAGTCTCCCACCCATTAACAATTCAGCAATCTCGTAAGAAAGCTGAAAAGAAAGGTCATGCAAGACATAGATACAGTCAGAGAATTAATGACTCTACACGAAGACCCTATTTCTCCAAAGGAATCATACTGCCAATGTGTCTCTATATCTCCTTGCGTCCAACTTTCGAGACAGGGCGTTCAAGCCACGGTGTGAGTTGGGCCCTTTTCGTCTCTGTCGTTGATTGACGTGTGAGGTGTAGAGAATCGTGATACTTTTCTAGTATAGTTGAAGGGTGGTTAAGGGGGTAATTTGAGGGTGAAGGCTGAAGGAGATTGGAATGTGTTGCCAACACAGTGTGTGGTGAGGTTATTTGGGATGGGAAGATGTGCCATTCTTATAAGTTTTAGGGATCCGAAGTCTAGATGTTGGATTAGTTGTGATGTTGGGAATACCTCATGTCTGTTGAAAGAAATGAGGAAGTTCTTTGTATGTCATTGCGTATAGATAGAGACATCGAGTAGTCGCCGCACTGCCAAGATCCAAGCTGCTTGAGTTGCTCAAAGAGCTGTCCAAAGAGCTGCTCAGCTTGAATTTTTGATGGTGCCGTTTAGAGGGCTCGGCGCAATATCAAGACACGCATTCCGTTGAAATCTATATCGCCACGTTGAATGACACCATGGAATTTAGTGCCACAGCAACACCGAGACTAAAGCTACAATAAAAGAAAGGGGGAACTTATTGGGACTCGATCACTGAGACAGGGTCAGCAAGTGAAGCTCAAAGAAAGATGAGGCTGAGACATGGCGCCGGATAAAAGTCTGCCCCACTACTAGTGGCGAAAACTTCAATGGCTTCTTTTAGACGAGAATGGAGTGATGGATTTGAGCCTTGGCGAGGTAATATTCCCTTCGAAGGAATTGTGTGAAAGAAATAAATTCAGGGATCAAGGGGGAGGCCATCAGTGTACGTGTTGGAGGTGTGGTTGAAGATGAGAAGTACTATAGAGTTCAACGTATTGGGCGTGCACGCAATGGAGAGAAGAGAATAGAAATGGAAATCAAGAAGTGATACTGCATAGATTGTACGGAATATTAATCCAGGAAACGAAAATGAACAAGTGCTACACAGTTAAATTCAAGCCTTATGGAATTATCTAAGTGCAACGGGTATAGCTGGGTCTGTGGGGACTCGGATAGGAGGACTCGTGTCACGGAAATGTTTCAGGAGAAGGGGATGAAGATCTTAAATTAGATGATCTCATTCAATTTACATTGAACTATACAAACTAGCAAAAAGTGAATGAAATAGTGTGGGCAATGATCCGCATTGAGATTTGATATCTCCTGAGTTCGGGATACTCCGTAGCCCTAACATGAGTACCCGTAGTAGGGAGTCATTAACTATTGCTACCACGCTACTCTGTTCTAGGAGTCAAATAAGCAGTCAAATAAGGGTCCGATCCAGTCGGTTCTCTCCATTTCCCACATGTCTGAAGAGACCAATTGGACTGGATTTGACTTGATCTGAGCAGGGACTCCCGAAACTCTGTTGCCTGCACTGCCTCGATGATCGGCGACGAAGCTTGATTTGGGCGCGCTAGCCTGGTCGGCAACGGTGTGGGTTAGATTCGGCAGTGACTAAATATATTCGGCGAACAATAGACCTAGAGTAGATTGGATGGCCATGGACTTTCCAAAGTACACACATGATATTGTTTAGTCACATGCCAAGGTTGGTTGTGAGTTGGTTGCGGCTATTGATAAGTACGTAGTGTGCGTACTGCTGGAGATGGAAAGCTTTGGACATGAACTTGAAGTTAGTATTCAGGTGGATTGCTAGTATTTTGATAGGTTAGCCCGTATTGAGAGGTCTCGTGAATATCTTTATCTCCTAGCAGATGTTGAGCAGCTAGTTGGCTGGTACATCGGAGTGTTGAGCTTGACCTGGAATACTAGAGCTGTGGAGGCAGTTCGATTGAGTAACTCAGTATCAAGCGGATAGCCGCGTCGCTGTAGCTACAGAGAAAAGAGGATACGGCAATTAGTAGACATACGCTCTACATATGCAGTGATGACCCTTGTATAGATGCAGCTGTCATAGATAGACGGTGAGTCCCTCGGTGTAACTAGACGCCACAAGGTAATTTCCAAGCCAATGCTAATCGCTCGTATTGTGAACATAAGAGCTTGGAAGATTCACCGTTATAGAAATTGGGTGGCTGAGGTGCCGTTTTCGACTGGAATGTGGCCAAGCATTGTTGAGGGGTACAGGGTGGGCAGCTTGGCAATATACCATTTCATTTTTATCACAGCCAGATTCAACGGTAGCACTGCTATCAATGCAGATGCAGATGCAGCTACGATCCAGCTTGATGCTATATAGTCCGAGCACATTTGTACAATGTACACGTATATATGTACAGGTACAGTGTATAAGTAACCATTCAGTACTTGTATACCGCTGGCTTGGCGGATAGGAGAATATATTCCAGACAGCACAGAGCAGCAGACAGCAGAGAAGATAATGCAGATTGTCTGCCCCACCGTTACTATGTAATAGCCCCTGGTACGAGTACTGGCAGTGGCTTTGTGGCAGTTTTGGGCAGTTTGGTTCGGTGGAGGCTAATTTTGCAGAGATCCACTTGGGCCAGACCAGCAGGGCAGCAAGCCAGGAGGGATGTACTCCGGGGACAGAAACAAACCCGAGACAAAACCAGAGACATATGTACACACCGCATGAAATCGGATCAGGATTCGGACGAGTTCGGGATATCGGCTTTTGCTTGATTCCATTCCGTACGTACAGCATGTAGAGATGTACACACTGTGTGTACTGTTGACATAGTAAGGGCTGAAAACTCACATTCCAGTTGGCGGCTAGGGTATCTGAACGCAGCACGAGGAGGACTCAGGATCGGCCACGACGCGTGGGCCCGGGCGGGGTGGAGCAGGATGGAGGAGAAAAGGGGCTCTGGTCTGGAGTCTGGAATCTGGATTTTTGAATTGAATCTGTCATTCTGGAATTTGTATGGAAAGGGTCTAAAATAGATACGGTAGAGTGTTCAGCCGTGGTGTGTTCTGTGTGTATGTATGTGTGTATGTGATGATGATGATGATGAAGGTGGTGGTGGCGAGTGTAAGTAGAGTACAAGTTGGAAGTATCGAGGTCTCAGATATATCCTTAGAATAGTATCAGTAACCAATTGAATAGAAAGAGTAGAATAGAAGGATTGTACAGAGGAGTGTAGTAGAGTGTAGACTACTGTAAAGAGTCGAGAGAGATATAAATCACGTTACTCCCCCACCTTCTGTTTTGCTTCTCTCCTCCTCGTCTCTTCTTCTTCTTCTTTCCTCATCCACTTTGTGCCATTGATTTGTGAGTTTCCCCTGCTATTCTTTTTTATTCAATTCTCCTATTGTTTGAACGCATTGTCCTCTCCAAAGTACTTCTGTCCAAAGTACTCAATACACTGTACTCTTTCTGAGTACATTGTACTGTACTG